>ERZ802819.737-NODE-737-length-21319-cov-8.55911_pt1 | contig 21319 bp, 22 predicted proteins | sample MGYA00345647_ERZ802819 | MGnify/ENA primary metagenome ERZ802819 (study PRJEB30503, sample SAMEA104212355) | marine metagenome | biome: Westerlies Biome; feature: [SRF] surface water layer (ENVO:00010504) within the epipelagic zone...; material: water...
TTCTCGGCAACTTTTGAAGCCTCTGTTCTCGCCGCCAAAGCCGGTGTTTCTGGAGAGGTGCTGCATAAGGTGTTCTCCACCTCAGGGGCGGGTTGTGGTGTCATGTCAACAGCGCTGGAGAACATCATTGACCGCAAATTCGAAAACACCGGAAGCCATATTGCCACAATGCACAAGGATCTGACCATTTCATTGGCGCTTGCCGAGGAGATGGGCGTGCCGATGCATATGGCAACAACGGCCATGCAGTTGTTTCATGCAGGAAAAACGAAGTATCCGGCTGGTGACAATTGGGTTGTGACCCGCGTCATCGAAGAGATTGTCGGCGCCGAATTGCACCGCTAGATTTTTTGGAGTTATTGTTATGAAGACTGGGGTTATCTGTGACGGCATAAGCCGTGACCTTGATCATGCGCTCACAGTGATGAGCGAGTTTGATCTTGAATATGCTGAATTGCAATTCGTTTGGGACAAGGAGGTTGGTGACCATTCACCAGATGAAATCGCGAAGATTAAGGAATTGTTGAGTAGCCACAACAAGCCCGTATCCTGTCTTTCGCGTCATATTTTTGCCGGCATGACAACGGCAAATCGTCCAGGTGATGCGTTGCACGAAAAACATATGGATGCGCTCAAACGTGTGATCGCCATGGCGCATGAGGTGGGATCGCCATTGGTTCGGATCATGACCTCAAAAAAGGAGCAGATCCTGTGGGGACTTCATGGCGCCGAACATTGGAATGTAGCGAAGGGAGCGTGGGACACACTACCGCCGCTGATCGCGCCTGCGGTTGACCTCGCTCGTGCAGAGGGGGTTAAGCTGGTGGTTGAGACGGGCAATGGCACCATGGTCAATTCAAACTACACCGCCCGCAAATTGATTGACGAGTTGGACGCCAAGGACACGTTGCAGGTTTTGTGGGATCCGGCAAACAATTGTTGGTGTCATGAAAATGCCTTTCCCGAGGGGTATGAAGAGGTCCGAGACGGCTATCTTGGTCATCTTCACATCAAGGATGTGATGGTCGACACGCCGCGCGCCACTCTGGAAGTGCGGGAGATGGGCAAAGGACAGTTGGCAGATCAGTTCGCGCCGATGGCCGCGGCACTCCGTGCGGACAATTATCAGGGTGTTATCTCATTTGAGAGTGTTTACCACTCCGGCAATGACAGCTTTGAGGATGGTTTTCGCAAATGTATTGACCTGTTCAAAACGCATTTTCACTGAAAGGTGAGGTGATGTGGCTCGAAGCTCACGTAAAAACCGTCTCGAGGATATAGCCCGCCACGCAGGCGTCGGCGTGGCAACAGTGGATCGAGTGCTGAACGAGCGCGGTGGTGTAAGTGAGAAAACAACCGCCAGAGTTCTTGCGAGCGCCCAGTCTCTCGGAACAAAGCGTGTTCTGCCTAGCAATCGAGAACGTCGGTTGTCAATTGAGGCTGTGCTTTTTCGCAATCATTCGGCGTTTTACTCCCGGTTGAATCAGGCTCTCAAGGAAGTCACCAAATTGGCCGACATTCCGGCAACAATATATCGGACGCATATAGATGTTGACGATCCTGAGCGTCTGATAAGCCATCTGGAGGCAGTTGCCGAAAGCCGCGATGGGATTATTCTGTTCGCCAGCGACCTACCGCAGATTTCGGATGCCATCAAACGGCTTGCCAAACAAACAACCATCGTGACGATAAGCACCGATATTCCTGATAGCGCACGTCATTGCTACATTGGTATTGATAATTTCAATGCGGGGCAGTCCGCAGCAAAGATCAGCGAGGCTATTTGCCGGAAGGGGGGGCGTATCCTCATCATCGAACCCGATCCGACGGCCTGGGCGCAAATGGAACGCTTCAAGGGGTTCCAGCAGTTTTTTGCCAATCGCGGCGAGGAGGAAAAACTGCGCCGGTTCTATCAGACAAAGCCGCTGACCTTGGCGCTTGGTGAAGTCATTGCCTTGTTACAGGCTGAGGAGGATATCCGCGTCCTCTACAGCCCGATCAACAACGAGTTTCTTGAGATGCTCGTTGAGGCCGGTAGGCATGAAACTACAATCCGCTCAGTCGCCAAGATCGTGCATGACCTAAGCCCTCATTCAATCAAAAACCTGCAATCAGGTTTGATCGATATTGTCCTGGATTCCAACCCTATGCAGCAGGTTTTTCAGGCCGTTGAATTTATCTCTGAGCAACATGGATATGTGACAAAACTGGAGAGCTCGGTGGTGGATTTCCAACTTTATACATCGGATAATCTGCCGCGCACACAATTTATCTAAACAACTTTTCTAACGAAACAGACCAGCGCAGATGACCAAGATTTAATGATGAATTTACATCATTTTTGACCTATCCCCATATGCTAAATTACTGTTGGTTTAGGTGTGTAATTGGGTGTTGGTGCGCTACTGCCACTGCCTGTGAGGAAGGGAAAAACATGCGGAACGCCGTCTTGGACAAGCTGGCTGATGACCTCGCCGCGGCGTGGCCAAATCCGGCACAGCCGGTGAAACTGACGCGTGATATGTTTCCTCTCGACAGAGCTGAAGCCTATGATGTTCAGGATCAAATGCACCTCCTCCTTGGTCAAGGTCTCGCCGGCTGGAAAGTTGGAGCGACAAGCCAGAAGATGCGTGAGCTCGATGGTCATGATGATGTCATACCCGGTCGGATTTTTGCCACGCGCAGTTATGTTGGGCCAAAACATGATTTACTGATTTCTGATTTTCCAAATGCACGGGTCGAGACTGAGTTTGCCTTTCGCCTGGTCGAGGCGCCTGTCATGCGACGTACTCCGTGGACCGCAGCAGAGCTTGTTCCGATGATGACGCTGCATCCCGCAATCGAAATCATCGGAAATCGCTATATCGTTGAAGATGCAAGCAAGGCTGAAAACTCTTTGCTGACAATTGCCGATAACGGCGGCGGGATGGCATTTGTCTTTGGTTATGAAGTCAAGGATTGGCAGGGCACCGACTTTCAGAATCATCCGATCTCGCTATCTGTTAGCGGTGCCGATGCAGCGGAAAATTTCCTTGGTGAGATGCGCTGCGTGCCCGCTGAAGCAGTGGCCGATCTGGTTAATCATCTTGCTGCGCGTGGGTATGAATTGGCAGCTGGTGATTTCGTGTCGACAGGTGCGGCAACGGTTCCACAGCCATTTGTGGCTGGTGACAATGTCATAGCGGATTTTGGGTCACTTGGTATCATCGAGTTACAATTTTAAGCAATGGGTTTGGCTAATAGGGGGCATGATCGTTGATTGACGTGCTGATAATTTTTGGCCCCAATCTGAACATGCTTGGGACACGTGAGCCGCAGATCTATGGCAGCGATACGATGGTCGACATAATGTCTTCATTGGAGACGCAGGCTAGCAGGCTTGGGCTCAATATCTCCATGATGCAGTCGAATGATGAGGGTGAGTTGGTGATAGCCATTCAAAAGGCCTGCATTACGGCGAGGGCAATTCTGTTCAATCTTGCTGCCTATACACATACTTCGGTTGTTTTGCGCGACGCTGTTGCGATGTTTGATGGGCCACGGGTTGAGGTGCATATGTCGAATAACTACCAGCGTGAGTCCTTTCGACAGATCAGCCTGACCGCTCCCGTCAGTAGTGGCGCCATTATCGGTTTCGGTGTGGACTCCTTCCTGCTTGGTCTTGATGCGGTTGATCGCCTTTTAGACGGGAATGGGGGCAAAGATCAAAAATCATGAAAGGCGTGATGGAGGTGGAACAATGACCGAGCCAATTCAAAAAGTGATGGTGATGGGCGCCGGCGGTATGGGAGCGTTGTTTGGTGCCATCCTTGCTGAGGGTGGGTTCGATGTTGTGCTTGTCGATAATGACCACGATCATATTGACGCCATTCGAGAGGATGGGCTGCATATTTCTGGCCTTGGGGGGGAGCGGTACCAGCGGATCACTGCAGAATATGAAGCCAGTGAGGTGACAGAGCCGCATTTGGTTCTGGTGCAGTGCAAGGGAACAGCGACTGCGGATGCCGCGAAGGCGATGGCCCATCTCGCTGGCACCAACACGATTTTCATCAGTTTTCAGAACGGTCTTGGCAATGAGGACACCCTCGCCGAGCATTTTGGGGCGGAGAACGTATTTGGAGGTTTGACGTCAATGGCCGGCGCACGTCTGGGGCCGGGCCATATTCAGGATTTTGACAGGGTGCCATCCTATATCGGTGAATGGAGTGGGGGCTTGTCAGATCGCGTCGATAGAATTGCTGTCGCTTTCACCGCTGCTGGGTTGGAGACCAAGGCCAGTGCCAATATTAAGACCGAAATATGGAAGAAGCTGCTTGGCAACATGACGATGAGCGCCGTCTCAGGGATTGCCAATCTAACCAGTACGGAAATTTTGCAGATTGAAGCCCTGCGCAAAGTTTGTTTTGCGGCACTGGATGAAGCGATTTCAATTGCTCATTCCGAAGGGGTGATGCTTGAAAAAAGTGCCGTTGTCGAAGGTTTGGAAATGATGACGGCACCTGGCGGCACTGGAGACAACAAGTCCTCCTTGTGCCTTGATGTTCTGGCGAAGCGGCAGAGCGAGGTTGAATTCATCTATGGGAAGCCGCTTGCACTTGCTGAAAAGGCAGGGCTGGTCGTGCCAACACTACGCACATTGTATGGCGTGGTGAAGGGCATTGAAACACATTACGTAAAGGAGTGACGCCATGACAAAACGAGTTGATGGAAAGAAAGCCGTTGTTTCTGGCGGTTCGCGTGGGATTGGCCGTGCCATCGCAATGCGTCTTGCCAGTGAAGGGGCAGACGTCATGATATCCGGATCGCAGCAACGTCACCTTGACGCCGCCCTTGCCGCAATTGCTGAGAAAGCATCGGGCAAGGTGCTGACGTATGCTGCTGATCTCAGAGAGATGGCAGGATGCGAAGCCGCCTTTGCCGCGCATGATGCGGCCTTTGGGGGGTGCGATATTCTGGTGCATAGTGCTGGCGCAACAAAAGGTGGGGCGTTTCCCGCACAGCCTGATGCTGATTTTCAAGATGGCTTTGCCCTCAAATTTCATGCAGCCGTGCGGCTTTCTCGCCTGTTCTGGCCATCGCTTGTGGAATCGCATGGCAATGTGGTGATGGTCGTTGGCGGCGCTGCGCGGACACCTGATCATAAATTCATGGTTGGTGGTGCCGTCAATGCGGCTTTGGCGAACTATTCAAAAGCGCTCGCAGGCCAAGGGTTGATCGATGATGTGAATGTGAACTGGGTCAGCCCGGGGCAGACAGAGACCGAACGCCTGCAAGGGTTGCTTGAAACACGCGCGCGCGACGAGGGTAAAACCGTAGATGAAGTGCGCGCTGAACGGATGAACCAGGAGGGTATCAGGCGTCTCGGCAGGCCAGAGGACACCGCGGCGTTGGTGTCGTTCCTGTGCAGCTATGAGGCACGCCACATCCATGGCACCGGGATCAGTGTTGATGGCGGTGCCACAAAGGGATGTTTTTGATGGATTTTATCCTTACCGAAGAACAGCGTCTTCTTGTTGAGACGATCCGAGAATTTGTCCGACGTGAGCTAAAACCGCTTGAGGAGGGTGTCGAGACAAGTGGCTATCTGGCTGATGAGGTGGCAAGCGAAATACAGGAGAAATCAAGGGGACTGGGGCTTTACGCGATCAATATTCCTCGTGAATTTGGCGGCGGTGGCCTCTCAGTTCTTGAATGGATGATGGCCGAAGAGCAGTTTGGCCGCACATCCGATATTTTGATCAGACGCGCGTTTGGCAATGTCTATGAAATTCTGCTGGAGGCAAGTGAAAAACAGAAGCAGACCTATCTGTTACCGGCAGTAAGAGGAGAAAGGACGTTTTCCATAGCGTTCACCGAGCCTGAGGCGGGCTCTGACGCTGCGGCAATCAAAACGAAAGCAGAACGGTCCGGTAAAGGCTGGATTTTGAATGGAGCGAAGCATTTCATATCTGATGGGCTGTTTTCAGATTTCTTTGTGGTGACAGCAGTTACCGATCCAGCTACTGGCGCCCGGGGTATCTCTACCTTCATCGTGGAAAAGGGAATGACGGGTTTTACCGTTGGGCGTGATCAACCAATGATGGGATTGCGCGGCACCTCGCATGTTGAGATGCAATTTAAGGATGTTGTGCTGTCCAACGACCATCTGCTTGGCCACGAGGGGCAGGGTTTGAAACTAGCCTTGGCGACGCTTGGCCGTGTTCGCCTCGCCCAAGTGGTGGCACGGTCCATCGGCAAAGCTACGCTGGTGATGGATCAATGTCTCGATTATGCGCGTGAGCGCCGCCAGTTTGGTGCGCCGATAGGTGATTTTCAGATGGTTCAGCAGATGTTGGCGGATTCGGCCATGGAGATCAATGCAACGCGCCTTGCACTCTGGCACACGGCGAGCCGACTTGATGCGGGAGAGGAGGTGCGGGGTAGCATTTCCATGATGAAGGTACAGGCGGCCGAGATGATGGGCCGTGTCGTTGATCGCGCCGTGCAGATCTTTGGCGGGGCTGGCTATTGCCGCGATTTGCCAATCGAGCGGTATTACAGGGATGCCCGCATCTATCGAATTTATGATGGCACTTCGGAAATCCATCGTGCGGTTTTGGCCAAGCAGATGATGCGCGGTGACAGCTCTGTCTACGATATTTACGGGTAAGTGAAATGGGTAAAACACAATTCCTGTCTGCTGATGAGGCAGCGGCACTCATTGAGGACAAATCCGTTGTCGGCCTTGTGGGCGGTGGCGGCGGTCTGGTTGAAGCCAGTCTGTTGCATGAAGCCGTTGAGCGGCGCTTTCTGAAGACGGGTCATCCTCAGAGCATTACCTGTATTCATGCGCTGGGCATTGGTGACCGACAGGAACGCGGCATGAACCGGTTTGCTCATAAGGGTATGACGAGCAAGGTGATTGGTGGCCATTGGGTCTGGTCACCGCGCATGCAACAGATGGCCCGTGATAATGACATTGAGGCCTATGTTCTGCCCGGTGGGGTTATCATGCAATTGATGCGTGAGGTTGCTGCCGGTCGACCCGGCTTGATTACGCATGTGGGTCTTGGCACGTTCGTCGACCCGCGCTTTGATGGGGGGCGTATGAATGATGCCGCGAAGGCCAACCTGACCGAGGTGATCACCATTGATGGAAAGGATTATCTGCGATATCTGCCGATCCCTGTTTCAGTGGCCCTGCTTCGCGGTAGCTATGCTGATGAGGATGGCAATATTTCACTTGAAGAAGAGCCCGCAAATCTCGACATCTACGCGATGGCAGCGGCGGCGCATAACAGCGGTGGCAAGGTGATTTTTCAGGTCAAGGGCCGGGTTCCGAGAAACAGCATGAAAGCCCGCGAAGTTAGAATCCCGGCCGCGCTGGTTGACGTGGTGGTGATTGATGAGAGCCAGCGACAGGGATATGAGCTTGTCTATGACGCCGCTGTATCGGGTGAGCGATTTACCCATGACCTTGAAGCACAGACAGTACAGTTTTCACCCCGACTGGTTATCGCCAAACGTGCCCGTCAAGAATTGGTCGATGACGCGGTGATTAATTTCGGCTTCGGCATTCCCGATCAGGTGGCAAAATTAATTGCCAGGGATGGCATGTCGGATCGCTACTACCAGACGATCGAGCATGGAACCTATGGCGGGCGCTTAATGGATGGCGATTTGTTTGGGTATGCGATGAACCCGAACTGCATGATTGATGGCCCATCTCAATTCGATTTCTATTCGGGTGGTGGACTGGATATCGCCTTTCTTGGGTTTGGTGAAATTGATGCCGCAGGGAATGTGAATGTCTCCAAACTGGCAGGAAATACAGTTGGGCCTGGCGGCTTTATCGACATTGCCCAAAACGCCCATGTAGTGGTTTTCTGTGGCACCTTCGACACGGGCGGCACGCGGCTGGAAATTGGAAAAGGACGCCTTGAGATTGTGGCACATGGCCGTATCGCCAAGCTGGTAAATGAGGTGGATCAAATTACCTTTTCCGGCGCTCAGGCGCTTGCTCAGGGTCAGCGAATAATTTACGTAACAGAGCGCGCTGTTTTTGAACTTACGGAAGAAGGGGTTAGCCTGATTGAAATTGCCCCCGGGGTGGATCTGGAGCGCGATATTCTCAACCGGATGGGGTTTGCACCATATGTTGGCGTGGCACCGCGTGTGATGGATGGATTGTTGTTCACGGATGTTGAGGGAGAGACCTGATGGACAATGTTAGGGTTGGTTTGATTGGCGCTGGCTCGATCGGCGCCCGGCACATGAAGGCGATGGAGGACGTGCCGGAAATCACCCTTGCCGCGATAGCGGACCCCTCACCCGCAACAGTCCAGATAGCAGCGGCGCGGAGCATCCCTCTTTACCCCGATGTCGGCGCGATGTTGGCAAAGGGCGGTATTGATGCGGTAATCATCGCCACACCAACCGAGCGTCATCATCAGGATATCATGATGGCGCTTGAGGCTGGTCAGACTGTTTTGGTCGAAAAGCCGATTACTGCGACTCTTGAAGAAGCAGATGAAGTGACTCGTTTTGCTGAAAAACAGGGCTGTCACGTTCTGGTCGGGCACCAACGGCGGTATTATCCTTGTGCGGCAATGGCACGTGAAATCATCGCACAGGGGCGCATCGGTAAATTGATGGCGGTGACGGGCCAATGGACAACCCGAAAGGATGATGATTACTACAACGCTGCTTGGCGGCGCGATGTGAAGGCCGGCCCGATTCTAACTAATCTGATCCATGAAATCGATCTACTGCGCTTTATCTGCGGGGATATCGCCACGGTCTCGGCTGAGATGACACATCATGATCAGGAATTTAGCAAAGAGGATGCAGTCGCAATCAGCATGAAATTTACCAATTCTGCGGTTGGCACCTTCCTGCTGTCAGACCGTACACCAACGCCCTGGACATGGGAAATGGCCCTTGGTGAAAATGTGCGCTTTCCAAAGACCGGCCAGAATGCGATCCGCTTTCTTGGAACTGGGGGAGCGCTTGATTTCCCGAATCTGACTCTCTGGTCACATGCCAGCGAGGATGGCAACTGGCATGACGAAATTACGGCTGAGCGTATCGAGACACCCTTTATCGACGCCTATATTGCCCAATGCAGACATCTCTGCGCAATCGTGCGCGGCACTGAAACACCAATCATTGATGCCAGAAATGGCAGCAAATCACTTGCAGCAACGCTGGCGGCAGCCAATTCAGCGGCCAGTGGCAGGCGTGTAATTCTGGAACAATAGCGAGGCGAGGATGGAAGATTTCTATGTAAAAATTGGTGACAGCACCAGCTTTACCAAAACAGTATCTGAGAGCGATGTTTACCAATTTGCTGGTATCACCGGTGATTTTTCACCCAATCACGTGAATAAAGTCTATATGGAAAAATCATCCTATGGCCGTTTGATGGCTCATGGCGCCTTGCTTGTTGGTTTCATGTCCACTGTTTCGACAAATGTCATAGCGCATTGCAGGGACGCCGATGAAACACCGGTTTCAGTAGGATATGACAAGATCAGATTTCTCAAGCCAGTGTTTTTGGGGGATACAGTGACGCTGACCTATACGATCAGCGCGATTGATAGTGAGCGCAAAAGATCCGTTGGCAAAATTGAGGTGGTCAATCAGGATGATGAGTTGGTTGCGGTTGGTGACCATATTCTGCAGTGGGTGCCAAATGGCTGAGGTGCCGGGTTGGGAACCGATGGTTACTTGATGCGGACACAAAATGGGGAGTCTTAGGATGCGGAAACCGATGGATATTGAGGGCCAGGCGTTCATTGTGACCGGTGCTGCAAAAGGGATTGGCCTTGCTATCAGCACCCTGTTTCACCAGTTGGGCGCACGGGTTTCGGGGTGGGATCTGGACGACAGCGGCATGCGTGATAATCCGGTCTTTACGGATACGCAGATCGTTGACGTGTCTGATGAAAGCCAGACGCGTGCTGGTTTTGCGGCCTCGTTGGCAGCGCTTGGTGATATTGACGGCATCGTTGCGAATGCTGGGATTAATGGGCCGACAAAACCGCTATGGGACTATTCTCTTGATGAGTGGCAATCGGTGATATCCGTTGATCTCACGGGCGTGTTTTTGTCAGTGCAGGCATCTCTTCATCATCTGCGTGCCCGCAAGCGAGGACGGATTATCATCATTTCTTCCGTCGCTGGAAAGGAGGGCAATCCCGGTGCCGTGCCTTATGGTGCAGCGAAAGCAGGTGTGATCGGGTTTGCCAAAGGGCTGGCGCGGGAGATATTGCCGTCCGATATCACGGTGAATTGCATTGCTCCATCGATTGCGGTCACCGATCTGCTCGATGGGATGACTGATGAATATATTGCCGACAAAAAGAGCCGTATCCCGATGGGGCGGTTCTGCACCCCCGAGGAAATTGCCAACATGGCGGCTTTCATCGCGTCGCCTGCCTGCAGCTTTACCACTGGGCAGGTTTTTGATGTAACCGGTGGGCGCGCCACATGGTAGTGCCGGTGCGGCCACTGGGGCTTGATGATCTTTGCGTTCATCAGGTTTGCCTGTCTGGACAATGTGATTTTGCTTCCTCGCTTGCCCATTTGGTGGCTGCTGGAATGAAGCGCACGTCCCTGTGGAACCCAATGATTGAAACCTGTGGTGAAGGAAAGGCGCTGTCAATCTGGAATGATAGTGGGCTGATCGCAGAATCGCTTTGTGTGGCTGAGCTGTTTGCGGGGTCTGATGCGTTACGCGCCATGCTGGACAGGGCGGATTTGTTTCAGGCGCGTACGCTGGTTTTGATCACGGGAGGGCTTGAGACTGCCGGTTTTGAGGGCGGGATTGATCAGGCCAGAACATACCTGCCGGAGCTGTTGGCGCAGGCGAATGAACTAGCGAGACCCTACAATGTGCGATTGGCCTTTGAGCCATTGCATCCGATGGTGTGTGGTCACAGATCCATAGTCTCCAGTCTCGGCGAAACACTCGACCTGCTGGATCAGGTGGGGCCGGCCAATGAAATCGGCCTTGCCATCGACACTTATGCGCTCTGGTGGGAGGACCGGTTGGATCAGAAGTTGACCAGGGCGGGCAAACGTATTCTGAATTATCATGTGTCGGATTGGTTGTCTGATACCTCTGATTTGCGTCTGGATCGGGGTATGCCGGGTGATGGTCAGATCAATTTGCTGCGATGGCGGGCAATGCTCGAACAGGCGGGCTATAGTGGGCCGGTAGAAATCGAGATTTTTTCGCGCGACCGTTGGTGGAAACGGACGCCCGAATCAATGCTACACCGTATCCGTGAGGGCCTTAATGTTGCGTACTGAGTGAGGGGTGTCAGAAGAATGAGATACTCACTTCAGGCAAAAATGATGATATTTCATCAAAATTGCCCTTTACTTGCCCAAATATGCCCAGACTATCACACTCAACTCAAATAAGGTCTTGCTAAGTTAGCGGTGATATTCGAATCTTTTTCCGAGAAAAAAGCCGATTTATCAAGGCTTGTTGGATTTGGGGGAATCGGGTGCTTCAGATTAATGATGTGCACGCTGGCTATGGCAATCTGAAAATATTGCGTGGCGTGAATATGCAGGTGCCAACTGGTGGTATCGTCACGCTGCTTGGTGGTAACGGTACTGGTAAATCCACTTTGCTGAAGGCTGTTTCAGGATTGATCCCATTGATGGAGGGTGAGGTTCTGTTCGATGGTGTAGGCCTTTCGGGCATGAAACCTCATGAACGGATGCGCCTTGGCCTTGTTCAGGTAACCCAGGCCAAAGAGGCCTACCCAGCGATGACGGTTGAGGAAAATCTGGTGCTTGGCGCCTACACCCGCCGTGACCGCGCAGCTGCCGCGGCAGATCTGGAACGCGTCTACGAATTTTTTCCGGTACTTCGCGAGAGACGCAAGCAATTGTCTGGCACTTTATCTGGTGGTGAAGTTCAAATGTTGGTAATTGGTCGTGGCCTGATGGCCAAGCCAAAAATGCTGATGCTTGATGAACCCAGTGCTGCGCTGGCGCCGAAAGTTGTGTTGGAGATTTTTTCCAACATCAACCGGATTGCCAAGACTGGCGTGACAATTCTGGTTGTTGAACAGAATGTGCGGATGGCGCTGATCCTTGCCCAATATGGTTACATCATTCGGGATGGTGTAATCATGATGGAGGGTGAGGCAAAAAAATTGATCAGCGATCCGGCTGTCAAGGAGTCTTTCCTTGGTGGCTCAGTGGCAAATTCATCTAAGGCGCTCAGGAAATGAGCTGCAGTACCGCGGGGAAAAGATAACATGGGTTTTGATTATAACTCGCTGTTAGCATTTATCATTTTTGGCGTCACGATTGGCGTTGTCTATGGCATTGTCGCCCTTGGCATTTCGTTGATTTATTCAGGTTTGGATATTGTGCATTTTGCCCACGGTGAGATGTATATGTTCGGAGCCTTTTTTGGCCTTGTTCTTGCCCACAATGTTGGTGTTCCTTATCCAATTGCATTGATTGGGGCAATGGTGCTTACCGCATTGCTGGGAATGGCGGTGGAACGGGTATTCTACCGACGCCTTACCCGTGCTGGTGGAGGTTATACAGTTGCTGGCATGGGGATGATCATTTGCGGATTTGGTATGTCTGTAGCGCTTGTGAATGTCGCCTATTTTATTTGGGGCGCAGAGGCCGAGCCTTTCCGAGCCAACCTTGACTATATTCCCCGATTGAGTTTTCCCGGAGATATTGAGGTCCCTGAAAGTTATGTACTGACGGCGATTATTTCTGTCGCCTTGATGGCTGCTCTGCATTACTTCCTTCGTCATACAAAAACTGGCTTGGCTGTCAGAGCGGTTGCCCACAACAAGGATATCGCTTATCTGATGGGAATTAACGTCCCATTGATGATCTCCTTGATCTTTGGTCTTGCTTGCGGACTTGGGGCGGCCGCGGGAGTATTGATTGGGCCGATGCAGTCGGTTCAAGTTGAAATGGGTTACTTGATGCTTATGAAAGCCTTCGCGGCTGCTGTGGTTGGCGGATTTGGCTCGCTGCCGGGAGCAATCATTGGTGGTATAATGGTAGGCGTGTTCGAAAATCTTGGCGCGGCCTACATTTCGGCAAGCCATAAAGATATTTATGCATTTTTGCTGTTGATCCTTGTGCTGATGTTTAAACCATCAGGGCTGTTGGGGGTTGACGCAAAAGTAAAGGCGTAGTGATTGAAAAATCATTACAAGGGTATTCAACCTAGATAAGAAAACTGGAGGAAAAAATGCGAATATTAAATAAAATGTTTGCCGGTGTAGTTGCTGCCGGTATCGGCATTACTGCCACCGCTGCCTTCGCTGACGATATCAGAGTCGGCATTACCATGAGAATGGTGAGTGAGAATGGTCAAGCCTATGGCCAGATGATGATGGATGAAATCAAGGGTATAAATGAATCGGGCGGTATCAATGGCAACATGATCAAAGCCACCCTAATGAATGACGAATGCAAGTCAGACAAGGGTGTCGCTAATGCGAACAAAATGGTGTTTCAGGAAAAGGTTCACCTCCTAATTGGCTCAAGTTGCTCGTCAGTGACACTCCCTATTGTGGACGTTACAGCCAAAGCCGGCGTGCCGCAGTTGGTTCCTCACTCAACTAATTCAAAAATCACCCAAAAAGGAAGTGAGTGGATTTTCCGTGTTCCTGTCTCAGGCCGTTACTATGGTGGGGTAAATGCCAAATATGTTGGCGAGAATATTGGAACGAAAATCGCTTATATCTGTGCAGCAGATGCTGCGTCTGTTGGTGATTGTGCCAACATGGAAAAGCAGATGAAGGCCCGCTTTGGAGTAGAGCCTGCGTATCGTGCTGACGTGCAGGAGAAGGAAGTGGATTTCCGCTCGCATATGCAGAAAATTAAGTCAATGGATGTTGATGGAATTCTTGTTGCTGCTCTTGCAGAGACAATGGCACGTGCGCTTGTTCAGTCGTATGAGGCTGGCATTGGTGAAGATGTCCGCCGCATCGGTTCGTCATCAGCATCAAATGCTCCTGTGCCAAAGATTGCTGGAGACGCAGCAAAAGGTGTGTTTTTCACAGCTGCGTACGCCGCTGCTGACCAGCGTCCGATTGCCAAACTTTTCAACGAAATGGTAAAGACACGTTATGGCATTCACGCGCCGGACCATGATTTTTCACAAGCATATGATTTGGTGAGAATTATGGAAATTGCGCTCAAGAACACAAACTTCACAGGCTCTCTTGCCGATGACCGTACGGCTATTCGCGACGCAATTGCCAATGTTCAGGGGTACGAGGGACTTGCTTCAGGCCCAATCAGTTTCTGTGCTGCGGCAACACCACAGTGTCGTGACGGTAACAGAACAGCTGTTCTGATCGGTTACACAAAGGGCGGTGAGAACTTTGAAACAGAGGTTCTGGCCCGCGTGACTATGGAGCCGGATTTTGGCCTGGAATAGGTCTATAATTCGCTAAAATAAGCGGTGCAGGCAACGGCCTGCACCGACGCCTGACACCTTCAAATAATTTGTCCTAACGCGGGGAACTAATTCTCATGGGAATTCTGTCATTCATGGCTGACTTCATTGACAGTCTGGCAAAACGCCACCGGCTTTTGCCATGGCTTCTTGCCTATGCATTGTTATTGCCACTGCCATTTGTTCTGACAATTCTTTTTAATGAATATCTGATCGATTTGGCAAACCGTATCTGCCTTTTCATTCTGCTGGCAGTGGGTCTTAACATCGTGAAGGGATTTTGTGGGCAGGTTACTGTCGGCCACATCGGCCTTTATGCAATTGGTGCCGTTACATCTGCTGTGTTGTCCTTGGAACCTGGCGGATTTGGTGGTGCTTTGGGCTTTGGGTGGCCTATATGGGCAGCTATTCCGACAGCGGTACTTGTGACGGCCTTTGCAGGACTAATCATAGGTCTGCCATCAGTACGTTTAGAAGGCGCTTACCTTGCCCTCGCAACATTGGGCCTTGGCGAATCAGTGCGTATTTTTATCGCCGTGACACCAGCGTTGGGATCAAGTACGGGCCTGATGATGATCCCTGCGCCTAGAATTGGCTCGTTCGTTTTTGACAGCTTCACAAGCTATTATTATCTCGTGATGACGGCAGCCATTACTGGGATCTATTTCTCTTTTTCAATCCTTCGATCGGCAACTGGTCGCGCTTTTCAAGCCATCCGTGAAGATACAATTGCTGCCTCCGTCAATGGTATCAATGTAGTGAAATATAAGTTGCTCGCTTTTGTCTTAAGCGCAATTTACGCCGGTCTTGCCGGTGCGCTGTTCGCGCACATGCCACCTGGCTATCTTCATCACAATAATTTTACCGTGATTGAGATGGTCACATTGTTGTTAATGGTGGTCCTTGGGGGCATTGGCAACGTCTGGGGAGGTGTGATTGGAGCAATTGTAGTTGCGATTGCCTACGACCAAACAAAGGATCTGGTTTTCTATTTCATGGATAGACCGATTGTCTTTCAGCCGTTGGTTTTTGGCCTGTCTATGGTTTTGCTAGTTTTGTTCATGCCGCGCGGTATTGGTGGTTGGATCGAGGACTTCCAGCGTAACCGCAGGTTCGTTCGTAGAAGTGAGGAGAGACTGAGTGGCACTGCTAGAAACCCGTAATCTGAGCAAGAGCTTTGGTGGCCTGCAGGCGATCAATAACGTAAGTCTTAAAGTTGAGCCGAATACAGTGCATGGCCTGATTGGGCCAAATGGCTCAGGCAAATCAACATTCTTCAACTTGCTGACAGGTGTCTATCAGCCGGATGCAGGAAGCTATATCGAGTTCGACAATATTAATGTGACCGGTAAGCCGGCCCATTACATTGCGGAACATGGGCTTTCCAGAACCTTTCAACTGCTTCGGCTCTATGGTGAATTGAGCGTATTGGACAATGTGCTGGTCGGGTATCACCCTCACACCAAATACAGTCCGTTTGCACCGTTCTTCAATGGCGCTGAAGTGCGCCGGCAGGACAAAATTGTCAAAGATGAAATGTTTGAGCTGCTTGAGTTCATCGGACTCGCTGAGCATGCCGAGATTCCAGCCGCTGAATTGTCTGGTGGACAACGCCGTCTGCTGGCGCTTGGTCGGGCAATTGCTATGCGTCCAAAGATGTTGTTGCTTGATGAACCCGGTGCGGGTCTGTCACCAGTCAATGTCGATAACCTCATGGCAACCATTATGACATTGAAGGAGCGCTACAAACTGACCATTGTCGTTGTCGAGCATATCCTGAAAGTTGTGATGTCCACTTGTGACACCATCAGTGTTCTCGACCATGGGCAGAAGATATCTGAAGGAACACCGGAATTCGTCAAGAACGACCCAGCGGTAATCGAGGCATATCTTGGCCGCGAGATGGCAGATGAGGATATCAGGGCAGCGATGGACGCATAGGTCTGGGAGCTTCAACAAATCGAACACAAAAATGCGGTTAGGCTGCTTAGGGACGTAGGGTTTTTTTAAAAAATCTGAGCCACGCTAACTTGCAGAGTATCGCAATTTCAATGTGTTGGAGGTGAGAATCATCCTGCGTCAATGCTGAGCAGGACTTCGTGGGTTATGGCGGTTCGCCCGTTGACGTTGGCTGGTTGGTCGGTGATTACGGTCTTGAAATCATGCTGTTTCAGCCATTTCGTGATTTTGAGGGGCTTCCGGAGCCGTATCGTAGTCGTGCCTTTGATCGGGCCGAGCGAAAATTTGACTTGATGAATGACCTTGGTGTGGATCTGGTGCTTGTGTGTTCGAACATTTCACCTGCTGCGCTTGGCGGCATTGATCGGACGGCAGATGATTTTGCCGAGCTTGGTGAGCGCGCCAAGGCAAAGAATATTCGGATTGGCTATGAAGCATTGGCCTGGGGTCGGCACATCAACGATCATCGTGATGCGTGGGAAGTGACTCGGCGGGCAGATCATAGCAATGTCGGAATTATTCTCAATAGTTTTCACACGTTGGGACGCAAGGTAGATCCGGACTCCATCCGCTCCATTCTCGGCGACAAGATATTTTTCGTGCAACTTGCTGATGCACCCAGAATTGACATGGATCTGTTTTATTGGTGTCGGCATTTTCGCAATATGCCCGGAGAGGGTGACTTGGCAGTCGTTGATTTCATGCGCGCGGTTGCGGCAACCGGTTATCATCGGCCGTTGTCGCTGGAGATTTTTAATGACCAATTCCGGGGAGGAAGCCCGCTGACCATTGCCCGGGACGGGCATCGGTCACTGGTAAGTCTGATGGATGATGTTCGCCGCTTGGAGTCGGACATTTACCTTGATGTTGCCCCGATGCCGCCGCGCAGCAGATGTCATGGTTTCGAGTTTATTGAATTTACCTCCAACGAGCAGGAAGCGGAGGAATCGTTTTTCAGCCGGTTAAAGGCCATGTATGTACTCTATGATGAAGACGAGAATGGTAGTTTCTTCCAGCTTTACAGCCGGTCTTGGGGCGACGAGCTGTTCTTTGAAATTGTGCAGCGTGATGATGGTTACGAGGGTTATGGCGCGGCCAATGCACCTTTCAGAGTCGCCGCGCAGAAACGGGATCTTGCTTGACCGTCAGCCAGTGGTGGTCTGGCCTGCCTCGTTTCTTCGAAAGAAGGCAAGGAGAAAGACCAGCGTTAGCAACAAAATGACTGTCGGTGCCGGTGCGCTGTCGATCCAGAAACTGAGATAGATGCCACCAATCATGGCGGCCATGGTCACCGCAATGGCGATTGGGATCATTCGCTTGAATTGGTTGGTCAGTAGAAAGGCTATCGCTCCGGGGGCGATCAGCAATGAGATTGCCAATATCAAGCCCGCCGCTTTCAATGTGGCGACAATGGTCATGGACAATGCCGCAAGCAGCCCGAAATGAAGGGCTGCGACATTCAACCCGATAGCACTGGCTTGCACTGGATCAAAGGATTGCAGCAGGAGATCGGACCATTTGGCCATCAAAAACAAACTCACGCAGGTGGAGATTGTCAGGGCTGTGAGCAAGTCAGCGCCATCAACACCAAGCATGTTACCAAACAGGATGTGGTCGAGATGGATATCCGTCTCGATGCCCGTATAGAGAACCAGCCCGAGCGCAAACATTCCGGAAAACACCACACCCATGACGGTATCGCGCTTAACCCTACAATTTTCAGCCAGATACCCAGTTGTTAGGGCGCAACACATGCCAGCTGCAAACGCCCCGATCATCAGGGGGAGGTTCAGCAGATAAGCAAGCACAACGCCGGGCAGAATGGCATGACTTACCGCGTCCCCCATCAGTGACCAGCCTTTGACGATGAGAAAACACGATAGAAACGCAGTGGGTACAGCGATGATCAACCCAATGACAATGGCCTTTTGCATGAAGCCGAAGGTGAGGGGTTGCAGCAGAAGATCAATCATTGGTGCAACCCTGAACGTGTAGTCGTCAGACTTCTTGTCGCTAAAAGGCCGTGCTTTGGGGCAAACAGAAAAGCAAGGCCAAACAGGATTGTTTGCAGGCATATAATTATGCCGCCCGTTGCCCCGTCTAGAAAAAAGCTGGCATAGGCTCCGAGGAAGCTGGAGACCGATCCAATTATCACGCTGAGGACCAACAGACGCGGGAAATGATCTGTCAACAGATAGGCTGTTGCGCCCGGCGTGATCACAAGTGCTATCACCAGAAAGGCGCCAACTGTCTGCAATGCTGCAACACAGCAGGCAGACAATATAGTGAAAAAGATCAGGTTCAGTCTTTCCGGGTTCAGGCCTATAGAGCGCGCATGAGTCTCATCAAAGAATACAACCATCAGGTCGCGCCATTTTAGCACAAGAACAACCAGTGAAATGAACCCGATCAGAAGAAGTTGCAATGTGTCATAAGGCGTGATTGCCAGAATGTTGCCAAGCGTGATGGTGTTCACGTCAACCGAGGTTGGCGACAGCGATATCAGAAATAACCCCAACCCGAAAAAGGAGCTGAAGATCAAGCCGATAACCGCATCTTCCTTTAGCGCCGTCCGCTGTTTGAGGAATAGCATTGCACCCGCAGCGAGACCACCTGAGAAGAACGCACCGATAACGAACGGCAGGCCGATCATGTAGGCCAGCGCGACACCAGGCACAATGGAGTGGGACAGGGCATCGCCAATTAGTGACCAGCCTTTGAGCATGAGATAGGCGGACAGAAAGGCGCAGACACCCCCGACGAGGGCGCTAACCCACATCGCATTTGTCATATAGCCGTAGCTGAAAGGCAGCAGCAAGGTATCAGTCATTGATCTCTTCCTTGTTGCGCGCTGTCTGGTGCTTGCCATCATAGGTCACAAGCGGGCGTTCATCATCCGTCAGGATAGACACCTGCCGGCTGTCCATATCGTCGTGGAGATCCTTGCCGCCAATCACAAGATGTCGCAGCACCCCACCAAATGCCGACTCGAGATGTTCGTGTGTAAAGTTTGTCGCAATCGGCCCGTGGTTCAGCACCGTGCCATTAACCATGACAACATGATCGCAGAATTCCGGTACCGAACCAAGATTGTGTGTCGAGACGAGGATCACACATCCCTCATCACGAAGGGTCCGCAACAAGGTAATGATGGCATCTTCGGTTTGTACATCAACGCCCGTAAAAGGCTCATCCAACAGGATAACCTGTCCCTGTTGAGCGAGGGCACGGGCAATAAAGACACGCTTCCTCTGGCCGCCTGACAACTCACCAATCTGCCGGTCCCGGAAAGCACTCATGCCAACCCGGTCGAGTGCCTCATCAACGGCTTTATGGTCTGCGGCGCTCGGGATGCGCAGCAGGCCCATATGGCCATAGCGGCCCATCATCACCACATCCCCCACCAGTACCGGAAAGGACCAGTCAACCTCCTCTGATTGCGGCACATAGGCAACCAGGCGTAATTTCAATGCCTGCTTTATTGAGTTGCCAAGGATGCTGATGTCACCATTTGCAATTGGGACGAACCCCATCAAGGCTTTGAAAAGTGTCGATTTGCCAGCGCCATTTACTCCTACCAGACCACTTATGGTGCCGGTCTTTATGGAGAAACTGGCGTCGTGCAGTGCTGTATGCCCATTTTTGTAGCGGACTGTCAGATCGCGAACAACGATGGCAATGTCTGTCTCCCTTTCCATCACAAAGCCTCCACCAGGCCATTCACTATAGTTGAGGTCGTGACTCGCAGCAAATCAATATAGGTGGGAACCGGGCCATCAGAAGCGCTCAGGCTATCAACATACAAAACGCCGCCAAAGATCGCATCGGTTTCGCGTGCTATCTGCTTGGCCGGGTCGTTGTTGACCGTGCTTTCACAGAAAACAGCAGGAATGTTGTGGGCGCGGATTTCATCAATGACCTTGCGAACCTGCTGTGGTGTTCCTTGTTGGTCCGCATTGATTGGCCAAAGATAGAGTTCTTTTAGCCCTAGATCCTGGGCCAGATAGGTAAAGGCACCTTCACAGGTAACGAGCCATCTCCGGTCTTCTGGAATACGGTCAATCAGCCTGCGCAAAGGCATGATTGCGGCTGTGATGCGGGCTTTATAAGCGTCACCATTACGGCGGTAGATTTCAGCATGTTCAGGGTCATAAAGAGAGAAAGCGTCAACAATGTTATCGACATAGATCATCGCATTGTCAGGCGACATCCAAGCATGAGGGTTGGGTTTTCCCTGATAACTACCGTCGCGAATGCCAAGTGCCTGCACCCCGTTTGAGAGGGTCACTTGTGGCATATCACTCAAGTGACCGAAAAATTGTTCAAACCACAATTCAAGGTTCATTCCATTCCACAAAACCAGATCAGAGTTCTGTGCTCGCAATATGTCGCGCGGGGTTGGTGAATAACGGTGAATTTCGGATCCTGGCTTGGTGATCGACTCAACGATAGCTTTATCGCCAGCGACATTGCGTGCCATATCTGCAATCACAGTAAAAGTGGTGATCGCCTTGACTCTCTCATCCGCATACGCGGCTGACCCGGCAAGGTTGCCGAATATGATGCACATAAGGAAGCAGATCGCGATCTGTGCTGAACGGGCACTAAACCAAGCAGCCGTTGCTAAGGACATGACACGTGGCAAAAAACAGATTCCTTGCGTAAATAATTGTTCATATGATAGCGCTAATAACATTAGGCATGCCTAACTCTAAAAGCAATGTCTTAAGTTTGCCTTTTTCCAATCACCACTCACGTCTTGCGCTTGATATCATTTTCTGAAACCAATTTATTGTACCGATGCAGAAAAGAAAAAATAATAAATATAATAAAAACAACAAATTGATGTAATTTTATAGAAAAATGAAAAATAATTTTAAAAAAATTTACAAAATAGATGAAATTGTCCATGATCCG
>ERZ802819.738-NODE-738-length-21315-cov-8.21773_pt1 | contig 21315 bp, 17 predicted proteins | sample MGYA00345647_ERZ802819 | MGnify/ENA primary metagenome ERZ802819 (study PRJEB30503, sample SAMEA104212355) | marine metagenome | biome: Westerlies Biome; feature: [SRF] surface water layer (ENVO:00010504) within the epipelagic zone...; material: water...
TCGGGTCAGCACGGGCCTGATAATGGCGGCGTGATGCTGTCCGGCCACACTGATGTCGTGCCGATCGATGGACAGGACTGGACGCGGCCAGCCTTTACCTGCACCGAGGAGGATGGTCGGCTTTATGGGCGCGGCACGACAGATATGAAAGGCTTTTGCGCCGCAGCGATTGCCAGCTTTGTCGCCGCCAGCAAATTGCCACTCCGCTCGCCTTTGCATCTGGCGCTGTCCTATGACGAGGAGATCGGCTGTATCGGCGTGCGCTCGATAATCGAGATGATGGCGAAAGCCCCGTTCCGACCCGCCATGTGCATCGTTGGTGAGCCAACCGAAATGGGACTTGGCACCGGCCATAAGGGCAAGACAGCGATCCGGGCGCAGTGCCATGGCCGTGCCGGCCATTCGGCGCTGGCACCACTGGCGGTCAATGCGCTGCATCTTGCCTGCGATCTGGCCGGCGAGATTCGCGCAACGCAGGACGAACTGCGTGAAAATGGTGCGCGCGAGGATGATTATAACATTCCCTATACCACCCTCCATGTCGGACGGATTGACGGCGGTGTGCAGCTGAATATCGTGCCGCATGAAGCCGTCATTGATTTTGAAATCCGCAATCTGGCGGAGGATAACCCGCAGGATATCATCCAGACAATCGAACGCCGCATAGCGCCAATCATTGCCAGAGCGCAGCAGATCGCCCCCGAAGCGGCGATCAATTTTACCATTACCAACACCTATCCCGGGTTGGATACCGCCCCGGATGAGGATGTTGTCACACTGTTGAAATCACTGACCGGTGCCAACACAACGATCAAAATGGCCTTTGGCACCGAAGGCGGACTGTTTTCCCGCGATCTGGGAATCCCGACCGTGATCTGTGGCCCCGGATCAATGGATCAGGGCCATAAACCGGATGAATTTGTCACAAGACAGCAACTCGCCCTGTGTGATGACATGCTGGCAAAGCTCAACCAACGGCTTGTCGCCGGGCTGTAGATATGCCCGGCTTGTGCCTGGATGGATTACGTGGGCTCCCTTTGACCCCCGCACGATCTTGTTTGATTTGATGCTCTTTTACCTTGTTATCTTCAGGGTCCCAAAAATACCGTTCAGGTGGACCAAGAGGACATGCAGCCCCATATCATTCAGTGTGCGATAGGATATATCCTATTACGTGCCAAATGTCAAGCACAAAATAAAAGTTTTTAAAAGTCTGCCAAAAAATTCAGGATTGGAGGGGGGGATCAGAGGGTTGCATCAAGCCCCTTGATCAGCTGTTGGACCTCATCAGCGCTGGTGTAATGCACAAAGCTGAGGCGCAGAACGCCCGCCTCCGGATCGCAGCCAAGCGCGCCAATGGTGCGGACGGCATAAAAATCACCCGCACCCGCCATCACCCCATGCGCCGCAAGATCGGTGGCAATGGCGGCGGCTGGACGGTTGGTGTGAATCGCCACCGTCGGCACCCGGCCAGTGGCGGTGGCGATATGATCATTGCCCAGAATGCGCAGATCATTGCGCCCGCGCAGCCAGTCAAGCAACGGGGCAAGGGTTTTGTCCTCATAGGCGCGTTGCAAAGCGCAGACAGACCGCCCGCGATGGGCCGCGTCATGGGCTTTGGAATCGCCATTGTGGGAATGGGCGCCGTAATGATGGCTGTAGAGCGCGTCTATATAGTCAGCCATGCCAGCGGCGGCGGCGATCTGGGCATGGTCGGGGCCAGCCGGTGTGAAGCGTTTGGTCCGCGCACCGGCATTGAAGAAATGCCCCTGATTGGGCAGCCGGTCGGCAAGCGCGCGCCGGACAATCATCACGCCCTGATGCGGGCCATAGGTTTTATAACTGGAAAACAGGTAGATATCGGTGCCAAGCGCGGCGATATCAGGCAGGCCATGGGGGGCCATGCTGACACCATCAACGCAGGTGACAGCACCCGCCGCATGCGCCATCGCGACAATCTCGGCGACAGGATTTTCCTGGCCCACAATGTTCGAGCAATGCGGAAAACAGACGAGTTTCACCGGCCCGTCCAGAAGCTGTGCCAGAGCAGCGGTGCTGAGCTGGCCCAGCTCAGGATCGACATGCCATTCGCGCACCTCAATCCCGCGGTCAGCAAGGCGGCGCCAGACGCCCGTATTGGCCTCATGATCCTGATCGGTGACGATGATCGCATCACCCGGGCTGAGCATCGCGGCAAAAGCCTGGGCCAGAACATAGGTGTTCTGGCTTGTCGAGGGGCCGAAGCTCAGCTCATCCGTCTCGACATTCATCAGCGCGGCAAGGCGGGATTGCGCCTCGTCCATTTCCTCACCACCAGCACGCGAAGCCGGAAAGAAGCCATAGGGCTGGACCTTGCGTTCGGTGTAGAAGCGGTGCAGACGGTCGATCACCTGAGCACAGGTGTATGAGCCACCGGCATTCTCAAAAAATGCCTGACCCTGGAGTGCCGGTTGGGAAAAGGCGGGAAACTGCGCGCGCACAAAGTTGATGTCGAGTTCAGTCATTTTGGTGTCTCCGGTCTCCATGAAGAGGCTTTTATCTGGTTGGGATTTGGTTGGAATTTGGTTGGGATTTGGTTGGAATTTAGTTGGGGTTTGGTTGGGATTTGGTGGCGGCCCGCAGGCCCGCAATGGTGGCACGGGGGCTGAGCGCCTCGGTGGCGATCGGCAGCTCGATCACCCCACCTGTTGGCGAGGCACAGGCACGTTGAAAAGCGGCGGCAAAATCATCCGTGCGGGTCACTCTCTCGCCATGGATGCCGTAAGCGCGGGCCAGTGCGGCAAAATCGGGATTGACGATATCGGTTCCCGACACACGCCAAGGATAGGTTCGTTCCTGGTGCATGCGGATGGTGCCGTAGGTGGCGTTGTTCAGAATGATGAAAATAGGATAGAGGCCCGCCTGCATGGCGGCACCAAGCTCATTGCCATTCATCTGGAAATCACCATCGCCGGCAAAGCACAGAACAAAGCGGTCCGGATCATGCGCCTTGGCGGCAAGCGCGGCGGTCACGCCAAAGCCCATGCTGCCACTCTGCGGGCCAAGCTGGCGCGCATCACGGCCGAATTTGAAGAACTTATTTGGCCACATGGCAAAATTGCCAGCGCCATGGGTGATGACAGCATCGGCCGGAAGCACCTCCTGCAGATGGGCCATGATCTGCCGCATGTCGATATCGCCCGGTGGCTGTGGGGCGGTAAAGCTGGCGAGATAGGCCTCACGCGCGCTGGTTGCCCATTGGCTGCGCGCTGGCGAGGCGGGAAGCGCAAGATCAGCCAGCAATGCCGCCATCTGGTTGGGCCCGGCATGGAGCGGCAGATCGGCGGTATAGATCTTGCCAAGTTCCGCATCGGAGGCGTGGCTGTGAATAAGCGTTGCCGCCATTTTTGGCGATTGAAACAGGCTGTAGCCAGCGGTGGTCATTTCATCAAAACGGACATTGAGAGCGAGGATCAGATCGGCATCGGTGAGCAGCTGTTTCATATAGCCAAGCATGCCAACACCGGCATCGCCGACATAACAGGGGCTGTGATTGTCGATGATGTCGTGAAAGCGGAAGGCCGCGACCACCGGGATATCAGCCGCGCTGGCAAAATTTTCAATCTGGAGCGCCGCCTCTTCCCGCCACCTCGGGCCCCCAATAAGGATCAATGGGCGGCTGGCGGCGGCCAGCAGGCTGGCAAGCTGTGCGGCGTCGGTGGCGGTGGGCGCGGGTTCGGGGATGGTGACAGCACCGCAGGGCAGCGCCGCCGTCATCGCCGTCAACATGGTTTCGGGAAGCGCCACAATCACCGGCCCCGGGCGCCCGGACAGCGCCGTTGTCCAGGCGCGGCTGATCATCTCCGGCACCCGGTCCGGATCATCAATCTGCACCGTCCATTTGGCAATCGGCCCGAAAAAGGCGTTGTAATCTATTTCCTGAAACGCCTCCCGGCCAGCCATGTCAGCACCGACCTGTCCGATGAACAGCAACATCGGCAGCGAATCCTGCATCGCGGTATGCACGCCGATCGAGGCATTGGTCGCCCCTGGCCCACGGGTGACAAAACACAGGCCCGGCGCGCCTGTCAGCTTGCCCCACGCCGCCGCCATATCAGCCGCCCCGCCTTCCTGCCGGGTCACGATGACGTCAAAATCCGCGCGGTGATCATACATCGCGTCAAGCACGGCAAGATAGGATTCGCCCGGCACGCCAAACCCTTTTTGCGCACCCAGCGCGACAAGACAATCCATCAGCAGCTGGCCGCCGCTGCGCAGATTACCGTTTGCCGCCGTCTGTGCCATCACTCACCCCAATCAATAAATCTCACCGGATGATGAAACGCGACATTTGTCCGCGCCGCAAGCCATTTTCAGGCCGCACCGTTTTCACGACACAGGCCCCGCACGCTTTTTCTTCAGGACACAGACGCAACCTTGGCGACCGCGCTGGCAAAGGGTTCATGCTTGCCACCACACAGGCCGGCAATGTTGATCCGGCTGTCACCAACAACATAGATCGCATGGTCATCACGCAGGCTCTGCACCTGTTCGGGTGGCAGGCCAAGACGCGAGAACATGCCGCGATGTTCGGCAATGAAATCAAAACGGTCCGAATTGCATTGCTGGCGCAGCGCATCAGCAAGATCACGCCGGATGGTCAGCATCGTTTGCCGCATTTCGGCAAGCTCCGCCATCCATTCAGCGCGCAGAGCATCATCGCTGAGGATGATCGCGACCACCGCCGCCCCATGATCAGGCGCAAAGGAATAATTCAACCGGTTCAGCACCGCCAGATTGCCGGACGCAACCTCAGCCACCGCAGCATCAGCGCAGATCACCATCGCGCAGCCAACGCGATCACGATAGAGGCCGAAATTCTTTGAGCAGGAGGAGGCAATCAGCATCTCGGGAACGCGCGCCGCCATCGCCCGCATATGGGCCGCATCCTGGTCAAGACCATCGCCAAAGCCCTGATAGGCGATATCGACAAAGGGGGTGATGTTGTTGGCAAGGACAAAATCGGTCAGCGCCGCCCAGTGCGCCGCATCAAGATTGGCCCCGGTGGGATTGTGGCAGCAGCCATGCAGCATCAGGATATCGCCGGATTTCATGCCGGCAAGATCAGCCATCATCGCATCAAAATCGACCATCCTCGTGGCCGGATCAAAATAGGTGTAGGTGGCCGTTTTGAGATCCATCGCCGCCGCCATCGCCAGATGCGAGGGCCATGTCGGATCACTGATCCAGATGGTCGCGCCCGGATTGAGACGGCGGATCACCTCATAGAGCTGGCGAATGGCACCGGTGCCACCCGGTGTCTGCAAGGTCGCCACACGCGCCGCATCAACGGCATCACCAAGCACCAGCTCGCGGATTTTATCACGGAATATCTCATCGCCGGCGAGACCTTTATAGGCCTTGCTGATCTGCGTGTCGTGGAGGATTTTCTCGGCTTTCTTGACCGCCGTCATGATCGGTGTATTGCCTGTCGGATCCTTGTAAACGCCGACGCCAAGATCAATCTTGGTGGCGCGGTCATCCGCAGCGAACAGCTTGCCAAGGCCCAGAATCGGGTCGGCTTTTGCAGGGGTGAATTTCTCTAGCATGGTGATCTCTTTTAATGGCGGTCAGATGATGGCGGTCAGGTGATCATGGTATTTATGAAATTTTGTACGGCATTTCGCCCTTGCCATGCAACGGCTTTGTCCCCCCCACCAAGCAAGGCCCCTGATCAGGACGGGGTCAGGGCGTGATCAGCGTTTAACCTCGGGGATCAGGCCGCGCGGCGAGAAGCGCAGCACCAACAGCAGCACCAGCCCCATGGTCATCAATCTGGTATGGGCGGCGCTGTCCAGCAGATGTTCGCGCAGCCAATGGCCATCCGGCATGCCCGAGGTCAGCGCATCCATCGCCCACAGCCCCATCGGTTCAGCCTCAATCCAGAAAAACCAGATCAGAAATCCACCAAGAACCGCACCCCAATTATTGCCCGACCCACCGATGATCACCATCACCCAGATCAGAAAGGTAAAGCGCAACGGCTGGTAGGAGGTCGGGGTGAACTGGCCATCAAGCGTGGTCAGCATCGCACCGGCAATGCCAACAACAGCCGATCCCAGAACAAACACCTGTAGATGCCGGCTGGTGACATTCTTGCCCATCGCGCTGGCGGCGGTTTCATTATCACGAATGGCGCGCATCATCCGCCCCCAGGGCGAGCGCAGCGCTGTTTCACAAAGCCAGAGAATGACCAGCAGAACAAGGGTAAACAAAATGGCGTAGCTGATCTTGACGACAAGCGAGGACGCATCAACGACACTCAGACCAAGGCTGGCGGCAAAGTCCTGAAACTGGGCGGATTTGTTGAGATCAACCTCATAGGGAACCGGGCGCGAGAGACCGGCAACATTCTTTACGCCTCTGGTCAGCCAATCCTCAAATTTCAGGAAATAGATGATGATCTCGGAAATGCCAAGCGTGGCAATCGCCAGATAATCCGAGCGCAGGCCAAGCGAAATCCGGCCCACAACCCAGGCGACAGAGGCGGCAAAGATGCCGCCAACGGCCCAGCTGAAGATGATCGGCATGCCAGCCCCACCCAGAAACCCGGCACGTGCAGGATCAATCGCCTCGATGGCGCTGACGGCGGGATCAATGATCATCCGCATGACGGTATAGCCGACAAGAACGGTCAGGCCCGTCAGCCAATAGCGGGACCGCCCGCGCATCCCGGTACGCCGATGCGTGCGCCGCCAGACCGCAAGACCGGCAAGGATCGTTGCAAGGCCAGCGATCAGACCCCCGACAATGCCAACACCGCCGGCCGCCCACGCCGCCGAGACCGGCGCCTCGGAAACCAGAACGCCGGCCAGACCGCCAAGCGCGGCAAAACCCATGACGCCGACATTGAACAGCCCGGCATAACCCCATTGAATGTTCAGTCCCAGGGCCATGATCGCCGAGATCAGACACATATTCAGCAGCGAGAAGGTGACGTTCCAGCTCTGGACAACGCCAACAAAGCAAAGCAGCAGTGCCATCATGCCAAAGAGCAGGATATTGCGCCGTGACTGAGAGGCGGGGGCAACTGGGTTATGAGTGGCTTGGGATGAGGTTTGGGATGTGGTTTGGGTCATAATGATTTCCCGCTGAAAATGCCCGTCGGTTTTACCAGAAGAACAATCACCAGAATGACGAAAGACACGGCGAATTTATAGTCAGTCGACAAAAGCTGGATCATGCCCTCGGGCGCCATGCCGTCGGGAAGCAGATACATCAGCACCTTGCGGTAGGCGAAAGTGATGATCAGTTCGGAAAAGGCCACGACAAAACCACCCACAATGGCACCGATGGGATTGCCGACACCGCCGACAATGGCAGCGGCAAAGATCGGCAGGAGAAGCTGCATGTAGGTGAAGGGTTTGAAACTCTTGTCAAGGCCATAAAGCGTGCCGGCGATGGTCGCCAGCGCACCGGTCATGATCCAGGCGATCATCACCACACGTTCGGGGTTGATGCCTGAGAGGAGCGCCAGATCCTCATTGTCCGAATAGGCGCGCATCGCCTTGCCGGTACGGGTCCGGTTGAGGAACCAGAACACAAAGCCAACGACAAGAAATGCCGCAATCACCGTGACGCCCTGGGTTGTCTTGATCGCCAGCCCCTCATTGAGCCCGGTCATTTCCTTGAAGGTCCGCGCCTTGATGATGAAGCGCTCTCCATCGGTGATCTTGCGGTCCCCCGGGCCAATGATGAAACGGATCAGGCCGCCGGTGATCAGCATCACGCCGATGGAGACAATCAGATAGATCGACGAGGTCGAGCGCTGTTGCCGGTAATAACGATAGACAAGGCGATCCACAATCAGACATAGCGCCACCGCGCCCACGATGCCAAAGGGCAGCGCCAGCAAGGCCGTTGGCAGGGGGTGAAAATTTATGCCGCCCGCCTGCAGGCCCCATGTGACCAAAATGGTGACCATCGCGCCAAAGGACATGGTTTCGCCATGCGCCAGATTGGAAAAGCGCAGAATGCCGTATATCAGGGTCACGCCAAGCGCACCAAGGGCAAGCTGGCTGCCATAGGCAAGGCCCGGAACCAGCACGAAATTGGCCAGAAGGACGATGGCGTTCAGAACATCTGTCATCTCATCCCCCCAGAAACGCCTTGCGGACCTCGGGATTGGCCAGCAGGGCCGCCCCGCTGTCGGTATAGGCATTGCGCCCCTGCACCAGCACAAAGCCGCGATCGGCAATTTCCAGCGCCTGACGTGCGTTCTGTTCGACCATCAGCACGGCAATGCCGGTCTTTGCAACCTCGATGATGCGGTCAAACAGCTCATCCATGACGATCGGCGAGACACCGGCGGTTGGTTCATCCAGCATCAACACCTGCGGCTGGGTCATCAGGGCACGGCCAACCGCCACCTGCTGACGCTGGCCGCCGGACAGCTCACCCGCCGGTTGCCGCCGCTTTTCATACAGCACGGGAAACAGCGTATAGATTTGCTGCATCGTCTGGGAGATATCATCGCGGCGGATGAAAGCCCCCATCTCCAGATTTTCCTCGACCGTCATGCTGGTAAAGACATTCTGGTTCTGCGGGACGAATCCCATGCCTTTCAGCACGCGCTCCTGCGGTTTCAGGCTGGAGATATCCTCACCATCCAGCATCACCCGACCAGCGCGCAGGCCAAGCATCCCGAACACCGCCTTCATCGCGGTTGATTTGCCAGCCCCGTTCGGGCCAACGACAACGGCGATCTGGCCACGGTCAACGCCGATGGAGCATTCATGCAGAATATCAACGCCGCCATAGCCACCCGTCATCATCTCACCGGCAAGATAGGTCATGACGCACCAGTGGGCGCAGCATTGGGCGTGCCAGTGGGCGCACCGGCCGCTGTGGCGATCCGGTTTTTCATGCCGGTGCCAAGATAGGCCTCGATTACCACTTCATTTGATTTGACCTCGGCGGCGCTGCCGGTGGCAAGAACGCTGCCCTCGGCCATGACGACGACCGGATCACACAGGCGCGACATGAAATCCATGTCATGCTCAATCATGCAGAAGGTATAGCCTCGCTCGCGGTTGAGCCGCAAAATGGCATCCCCGATTGTGTTCAGCAGCGTGCGATTGACGCCGGCCCCGACCTCATCAAGAAAGACGATCTTGGCATCGACCATCATCGTGCGGCCAAGCTCAAGCAGTTTTTTCTGCCCGCCAGACAGATTGCCAGCCAGCTCATCCGCGACCTGGGCGATTTGCAGGAACTCAATCACCTCATCAGCCTTGGCGCGGATTGCGGCTTCCTGATCACGGACCTGTAACGGGCGAAACCACGCATCGACAAGCCGCTCACCAGATTGATTGCCCGGCACCATCATCAGATTTTCACGGACTGTCAGGGTAGCAAATTCATGCGCGATCTGGAAGGTGCGCAACATGCCACGGTTGAACAATTCATGCGGCGGCAGACCGGTGATATCATCACCATCAAGCAGCACGCGGCCGGAAGTCGGTTTGTAAACGCCCGCAATGACATTGAATAAAGTGGTCTTGCCAGCGCCGTTCGGACCAATGAGACCGGTGATCGACCCTGTTTCGATGACCAAAGAAGCATTGTCGACAGCATGGATGCCGCCAAAATGCTTCACAAGATTTTCGACCGTAATCATTGGAATGGAATCATAAGAACAAAATCATTTGAATAACCAGGCTATTCAGACATTTGGGGCGACCCAGACATACAGCTCCGGATCGCCCTTTTTGATTTCTAGATGATTTAGTGTGATTTGACAGTTGTGAACTTGCCGTCCTGAACAACCTGCTCAAGATAGGCACCGCCGGTTTCACCCGGACCGATCAGCTCAATCTCGCGGGCACCGACATAGTCGATCTCGCCGCCATCAGCCAAAATCTTCAGCGCCTTGCCAAGCTCACCCGGGTGGATCTTTGTTCCCGGTGCGTTGGCAACGTCAAAGACCTTAGCCTTCATTTTCTGGCTGTCAGATGAACCGGCAGCCTGCATCGCAAGCATGATCAGCGCCGCCGAATCATAGGATTCAGCCGAGTAAGGTGTGGCTTCAAAGCCAGCTTCAGCCGCCATCTTTGCAAAGATGTCATAACCTTCGGACTCACCGCCCGGCAACAGACCCCATGAGCCGTTCAGATCAGCACCAATGGCCTCTGGCAGAGATGGGCCGATCATGCCGTCAGACATGGCAAAATTCTCGAAGGCACCTGAATCGAGAGATGCCTGCATGATGCCCTTACCACCGCGATCAAGATAACCGACGATCACCAGATGATCACTGCCGCCCTGGGCAAGTGCGGCAACCTCGGCGCTGTAATCGCCCTTATCATCCTCATGCGAGGCAACAACGGTGACCTTGCCACCAAGGGCTTCATAGCTGCCCTGAATGCTGTCGGCCAGACCCTTACCATAGTCATTGTTGGTATAGGTCAGGGCGATTGAGTCGATACCACGGCCCATCAGCACCTCGGCCATCACCTGACCGCCACGCGCATCAGATGGTGCGGTGCGGAAAAACAGGCCATCATCGGGAATGTCTGAAAGAGCTGGCGATGTGGCTGATGGTGAGATCATCACGATGCCCTTGGCCGTGCCGACATTTTGCAGAACAGCGGTTGTCACGCCTGAACAATCAGCGCCCATGATCGCGGCAACGCCGTCAGATGTGACCATACGCTCAGCCGCAGCAGTCGCCGCCGCAGCATCAACACAGGTTGAGTCCGCACGGACAGAAACAGCTGTTGAGCCACCCATGAAATTGCCGGAATCGCTGGCTTCCTTCATCGCCATTTCAGCGGCGGTCGCCATGTTCGGCGCAAGTGATTCGATTGGACCGGTGAAGCCAAGCAGGACGCCAATCTTGACGTCTGCCGCCATGGCTGGAGCAGCGAGCATGCTGGATGCAACCACTGCCATTGCAATCTTTTTCATCGTTTTCTCCCTAAACATAAATTTTGCATGATCAAGATATGGCTGACCCTTTAACGTAAAACAAGCCTCAATGCGGCAACAAGTGCCCCATTTGACCCCTGATCAGCCATGTCGATCACACGCCTGCACCGGTGCAAGAACAGGGTGGGTCCGATGGATGACATGTGTCCAAAGCTGTTTGAAAGCCATTTGAAAGTTCTTTACGGGGACAAAAAAAACCGCACTCTATATGGGTAGAAACGCGCGGCGCATAGACTGGCCCGTGTTATAAAGAAGCGCGGCCATAAACTGGCCCCGTGTTATAAAGAAGCGCGGCCATAAACTGGCCCGTGTTATAAAGAAGCGCGGCCATAAACTGGCCGCTTGTAAATCAGGACCGCGCATATGGCTGCCACGCTTATCACCCGCAATCTGCCGAAAAATCCGGGACCGGCCGGGTGGAACCGGCTGTTGCCAGCCGCAGCGCCCAGCCAGATTGTGCAAGGCGCAATCACGGCTGACTGGTTGATCATTGGCGGCGGCTTTGCCGGTCTGTCGGCGGCGCGCAGGCTGGCGCAGCTTGGGGGCAGGGATGAGCGGATTATCCTATTGGAAGCCGGGCGGATCGGCGAGGGCCCGGCAGGCCGCAATTCGGGCTTCATGATTGATTTGCCGCATGTGCTGTCCTCGGATGATTATGCTGGTAATCTGGGCAATGACCGCACGCAGTTGGCGCTGAACCGGCGCGCCATCGAATTTGCCCTTGATGCCGGTGATGAATATGGACTGGATGACGAGATCATCGCCCAGAGCGGCAAGATCAATGGCGCGGCGACAGCCCGCGGTATGGCGGCGAATATCGCCTATGCCCGGCATCTGGACCAGCTTGGCGAGCCCTATGAACTGCTGGATGAGGCGGCGATGCGCGAGCGCTGCGGAACCGGCTATTACCGACATGGGCTGTATACGCCGGGGACGGTGATGCTGCACCCCGCCGCCTATGTGAGAGGGCTGGCTGAGGCGCTGGCGAATGGAGCCCCGAGGGTGCAGATTTGTGAGGACAGTCCGGTTCTGGGCATGGATCATAGCCATGGCATCTGGCAGGCCAAGATGGCCGAGGGCAGTGTCAGCGCGCCGCGCGTGATCATGGCAATGAACGGGCATGTCGAGAGTTTCGGCTTTTTCAAGCGCCGGTTGGTGCATCTGTTCCTCTATGCCTCGATGACTGAGGCGCTGGACAGTGACGCGGTCAGGCGGCTTGGCGGTACGCCCCGGTGGGGGGTGACACCCTCAGACCCCATTGGCAGCACCATCCGGCGCATTTCCGGGCGATCCGGCGACCGAATCATCGTGCGCAACCAGTCAACATATGCCAGCAGCATGGAAGTGCCGGACCGGCTTGCGGCGCGCAAGATGGCGCATCATGAAAGATGTTTTGCCGCTCGTTTTGGAATGCTCACCGGCACAGCCATGGAATATAGCTGGGGCGGCAAGCTGTGTCTGAGCCTGAATGACGTGCCGGCCTTTGGCGAGATTGAGGATGGCATGTTTTCAGCCTGCTGTCAGAACGGGCTTGGCACAGCGCGCGGGACATTATCAGGCATGTTGGCGGCTGATCTTGCCAGCGGCAATCTGCGCGACAATCATCAAAGCCTTCATACAATGCTGGCCGCGCCACCGCCGAAAAAGCTGCCGCCTGAACCGCTGGCAAGCATCGGAGCCAGCCTGACGCTGGCATGGCGGGAATTTCGCGCTGGCCGCGAGCTGTAGGCGGGGAACGCCGGATTTGGTCGGGCGTTGTTGTTTGGCGATTTTACTCGGCGCGGTTATTTGGCGTAGCCGATGGATTGAAGGGCCGTGGTGATCTCGTCAAGGATCACCGGATCATCAATCGTTGCCGGCATCGTCCAGTCAACATTGTCGGCAATCTTTGCCATGGTCGCACGCAACACCTTGCCAGAACGTGTTTTCGGCAACCTGTCGATGACAACAATCTGATTGAAAGCGGAGACGCGGCCGACCCGGCTTTTGACTAGATCAACCGCCTCGGCGCAGACCTCCCTGGCCGGTTTCGCGCAATTCGGATAAAGGCAGATCAGGCCAAGCGGCAACTGCCCCTTGAGATCATCGGCAACACCGATCACCGCACATTCGGCAACATCAGGATGGTCTGCAAGCACCTCCTCAAGCTGGCCGGTGGACAGCCGGTGGCCCGCGACATTGATCACATCATCGGTGCGCGCCATGATATAGAGATAGCCATCAGCATCGCGATAGCCGGCATCACCGGTTTCATAATAGCCGGGAAAATTCGTCAGATATTTTTCGACAAACGCGTCATCCGCGCCCCAGATTGTCGGCAGGCATGAGGGTGGTAACGGCAGCTTGACGGCGATTGCCCCCAGCTCATCCGGGCCCAGCGGCTTGCCCGCATCATCGAGGATGTCAATTTCATAACCGGGCATCGCCACCGAGGGAGAGCCCAGCTTCACCGGCAACGCCTCAATGCCCATCGGGTTGGCACAGATTGACCAGCCGGTTTCGGTCTGCCACCAATGATCAATCACCGGAACGCCCAGCTTTTCCTGCGCCCAGATGATGGTGTCCGGATCGGCCCGCTCGCCCGCCAGAAACAGATATTCAAGCGACGAGATGTCATAATGCTGGAGAAGCTCGGCGGCAGGATCAGCGCGCTTGATCGCGCGAAACGCCGTGGGGGCGGTGAACAGGACTTTGACATTATGATCCTGAATGATCCGCCAGAACACCCCGGCATCGGGTGTGCCGATGGGCTTGCCCTCGAACAGCACGGTCGAACAGCCAGCGATCAGGGGCGCATAGGTGATGTAGGAATGGCCAACGACCCAGCCAATGTCGGACGCGGCCCAATAGACCTCGCCTGGCTGGGTGTCATAGATGTGTGGCATGGACCAGTTCAGCGCCACCGCATGCCCGCCATTATCACGGACAACGCCCTTTGGCTGGCCGGTGGTTCCCGAGGTGTAGAGGATATAGAGGGGATCGGTCGATTTGAGGGTGACCGGGGCGAGTTCTTCTGCGCCCTCATGCGCGGCATGCCATTCAACATCACGCCCGTCAACAAGGCTGGCGATGACCGCCTCACGCTGATAGATGACGCAGGTGCCGGGCTTGTGCTGCGAGAGTGTGATCGCCTCATCAAGAAGCGGTTTATAGTCGACAATCCTGTTTGGTTCATGCCCACAGGACGCGCTGATGATCACTTTTGGCTGGCAATCATCAATGCGCTTTGCCAGCTCCGCCGCCGCAAAGCCGCCAAAAACGACCGAATGAACAGCGCCAAGGCGGGCACAGCCAAGCATGGCGACAACCGCCTCGGGGATCATCGGCATATAGATGATCACCCGGTCGCCCGTGCCAACACCATAGCGGCGCAACATGCCGGCAAAACGCGCTGTTGCCTGCTGCAGTTCGGCAAAGGTCAGATTATAGGCGGTGCCGGTGATCGGCGAGTCGTAGATAATCGCGTTCTGATCACCGCGTCCCGCAGCCACATGACGGTCCACCGCGTTGTGACAGGTGTTCATCTCGCCATCAGGAAACCAGCGGTGAAAGGGCGCGTTCTGGCTGTCAAGCGCGGTTGTGGGCGGTGTCACCCAGTCGATGCCCGCCGCAGCGTCAAGCCAGAAAGCCCCGCTATCAGCAAGCGCCTTTTCGTAAACCGAAGCATAAACGCAAGCATAACCCGAACCATGATCTGTCATCATCATCTCTCCTCACCGTCGCGTCTAACCGTCACTTTTAACCGTCGCTTCCAGCCGTCGCCTGTAATCAGGCCCCGCAATCTGATCCCTGCATCCAATCAGGGCGGCGGCCGACGCGCGCAACAGTCTAGCCAGAAAAAGGCTGCGCAAGAAACCCCCAACAGCGCCTATCGCCGCATCAGCATGAGGCTGGCATGAGAGGATGGCAGAAAGAATCTGAAAAATCAGGACAAGCCCCGCAAAAATCAGGACAAGGCTTGTGGGATCAGGGCGGGGTTTGCTAGTGTCGGCAAGATTGTTTTTCAAAATCATTTTCCTCAGGGGAGCCCGTAATGCCCGTAACCAAACATGTCGCCGATATGGTCGCCGAAGCGCAGGCGATGATCCCCCGCGTTTCACCCGAGGAGGCCGCCGCGATGCAGGCCAGCGGTGAGGCCGTTCTGGTCGATATCCGCGATGTCCGCGAACTTGGCAAAACCGGCAAGATCGCCGATGCGGTGCATGCGCCGCGTGGCATGATCGAGTTTTGGGCCGATCCGCAAAGCCCCTATCACAAGGAAATCTTTGCCACAGACCAGAAGCTGATCCTTGTCTGCGCATCGGGCTGGCGCTCGGCACTGGCGGCAAAAACCCTGATCGAGATGGGCATGGATAATGTGCATGATCTGGAGGGCGGCTTTGGCGCCTGGGCGAAAAGCGGCCAGCAGGTTGTTACAGAGTGAAAGCTGCTTAGAGAGTAATGGCGGATTACAGAGTAAAGGCTGCGCGGGGAAGCTGCGACGCAAAGCGTTTATGACGGCTGGTGGGTAATGGCCTGGGTTCAGGCGGAAAAACTCTTAAGATCAGAGCGCGGTGGCGATTGCCTGAAAGGCGGCGAGCAGTTCGGCATCGGTTTCGGTGTCAATCGGCAGATCATGCGAGGCCATGCGGATGATTGTAACAGCCCGCGCCGGGTTGATCCAGATCCACTGGCCATGAATGCCAATCGCGCAAATCTCATCATCATCAAAGCCGGTGCGGTACCATTTGCTGCGATAGGTGCCGCGATCAAACAGACGTGAGCCGCCGGTCTGGCGTTGCCAGGCGGTGCTGTCAGGATGGCGGCTGAAATCAGCGATCCAGCCAGCCGGAACAATCTGGCGACCGCCAAGCGCCCCCTCGCAGCGGACCATCTCGGCAAGGCGCAGCAGATCCGCAGGCGCAAGGCAGATGCCGCCAGCAAGACGCGGTGCGCCAAATGTTTCCAGCGTGATATAGGCATCAGTGCGGGTGCCAGCAGGGCGGAACAGATGCGATGACAGCAAGTCGGCGACCGGGCCACCAGCCGCGCGTTCAATGACCCAGCCCAGAAGATCGGTGTGGGGTGAGCAATAATGATGGCGATGACCGTGATTGCCGTCCGAGGCAGGCAATTTTGCCAGAAAGGCACGCAGTCCCTCGGTGCTGTGGCCCTCCTCGACCGGATTCCACGCAGATGCCCGCCGGTAGGCCATGAAAACGCCGGTGGTGTCCAGATAATCCTCGACAAACCCGGAGGCGACAGTCATGTCGAGCAAGTGGCGCAGACTGGCCCCGTCATAGGCGCTGCCAGCGATCTCTGGCAGGTAATGGGTAAGCTGTTGGTCCGGGTCGAGAACGCCAGCCTCAACCAGAATGCCAACAAGCAGGCCCGCCAGTGATTTGGAGACGGAAAAGGCAATATGCGGCCGGTCAGCACGGCCAAAGCCACCAAACCAATCAAAGACCAGCTTGCCATCACGCATCACCATGAGGGCATCGGTGTTACTGCCAGCCAGAAAATCATCAAGCGATCGCCGCGATGGGCCAAAGGCAAGCGTTGCCAGATCGATTCGGTTTTCGGACAGGTTTTCAGGTCGGTTTTCGGGTCGGTTTTCGGGTCGATTTTCGGGCAGGACATAGGGGTGTTCAGCGGCGGCAATCGGCGCGGTGGGCAATAGCTGGCGGATGTGGGAAAAAGACCAGCGGCCAAAGCCCGGTTCCCGCCAATTGGCAAGGGTTACCTGCGCGTCCGGATGGGGTGGGGCACCGCGCATCAGGCGCGCGTGATCTGGCTCGCTCACTTTATCAGGATATTGATCAGGATCTGGGGTTGTTCGCTCTGGGGTCATGGGTTCTGGGGTCATGGGTTCGATGATAACGCGCGATCGCAACGCTGCCCAGCCCTATCGATCAGGCCATATGAGCAAAACCTTTTTTTTAAAAGATGACAGCACCCGGAAAACAAGCCATCGCCGCCACCGATCCACCCTTGCGGCTGGACCTTACATGATCAGGCCATATGGGCAAAACCTTTTTTTTAAAAGATGACAGCACCCGGAAACCAAGCCATCGCCGCCACCGATCCACCCTTGCGGCTGGACCTTACATGGGTGCAGACTGCCGACATATCCTTGGCAGCTTTCGAGCCTGATCTATGCGCATTCTGATCTATGGTGATTCCAACAGCTGGGGCTATCTTGATGATGGCAGCGGACAGCGATTTGGTGGGCGCTGGCCACAGCAGATGGCCAGCCAGCTTGGTGCCGAGATTATTGAGGAATGTCTGCCGGGCCGGGTGACGCATGGCGCCGACCCGATGGAGGGGCCGCAGTTTGACGGCACAGCGCCTTTTTTGGCGATCCTGATGTCGCACCAACCGCTTGACCATGTGATCATCATGCTTGGCACAAATGACATGAAAGCACGCTTTGATCGCAGCGCCGAGGATATCAGCGCCGGTGTGATGCAGCTGGTCGATATCGTTGGAGCAAGCGGTGCCGGACATGGTGGCTGGGGCGCAGCGGCAGCGCCGCCTGTTACTGTGATCTGTCCCCCCATGCTTGGCAAGCGCGCCGCAGATGAGAGCTGGGAGCGGCATCGGGAATGGCGCGGCGGCGTGGAAAAATCACAGAAACTTCCGGGTGTTCTGGGGCGGGCCTGCACCGCGCGGGGCCTTGATTTTGTTGACGCGAATGAGTTTGCCATATCATCGGCGGTTGATCCGATCCATTGGCAGGCCGATACCCACCGCAATTTTGGTGAGGCGATGGCTGCGCATATGGACGCATTTGTAAAGACGCTGACACGGGTGGCTGTGCGTGTACCGGCGCGTCACACCGGTGCGCAAAGCTGATGTTTGCCCGGGTTGGCCTGCCGATGGTTTTTGTCTTTCTGTGGTCATCGGCTTTTGTCACCGGCAAAATTGCGGTGATCTATGCAACGCCTTTTGCCTTTTTGCTCCTGCGATTTTCCATTGTCGCGCTGTTGTTTGGGGGGCTGATGCTGGCGGCGAAGGCGTGGCTGGCGCACCAACGCCGAAAGCCACAAACATCAGCGCAAGAAACATCAGCACATGAAACACCAGCACATGAAACACCAGCACAAGAAACCCCGGACAATTGGCGAACGCTGCTGGCAACCGCCATTGTCGGGGTGATGCTGCATGGCTTTTATCTGGGCAGCGTGTTTCTGGCCCTCTCACTTGGCATTCCGGCAGGATTGGCGGCGCTGGTTGTCTCCATGCAGCCCTTGCTGTCCTCATTTCTGGCGATTTTTCTGTTTGCCGAGGCGCTGCGCCGCATTCAATGGGCGGGGATCTTTCTTGGCTTTGTCGGGGTCGCGGTGGTGTTGATGCCAACGATTGATGGCGGTGCGGGCGGCGATCTGTCGATGGCCGGGTTGGGGATGACATTTTTCGGACTGGCGGCAATCACCTGCGGGACATTGATGCAAAAGAAATTCGGCAATCATATCGGCCTGATGAAAGGCAATTTCGTACAGGCGGCGGCGGCGGCGTTATTCTATCTGGCGATCACACCGCTTTTGGAAGTGCCGCAGTTCGACTGGCAAACCCCGTTCGTTCTGGCCTTGAGCTGGCAGATTCTGGCCGTATCGCTTGGTGCCTATGTGATTTTCATGGTGCTGATCAAACGTGACAGCATGGCGGCCACATCATCACTGCTGTTTCTGGTGCCGCCAACAACGGCGATCATGGCCGCGCTATGGTTTGGCGAAGTGCTGACACCGCTGAGCATGGGCGGGTTTGTGCTGGCAAGCGCGGGGGTCTATATGGTCACGCATTATTCATCACCGGCGACGCCATAGCTCGGCGCAGCGGATGGGTCCAGCGCCCGCAGATTATACGCCTCCATCTGTGGTTCATACGCATCCCACAAGCGGCGCAGGACAAGGCCGGGGCATTCCTCGGTCCAGTCAACGCGCAGATCAACCAATGGCCAGCTATTGCGATGGGCAACCAGAAGCGCCGCCGAATGGGTTGGCCCCTCCTCACCGCCAGCATCAATGCCAGCTTGCAGCGCGGTCAGCAGCCGGTCGGCAAGATGCAGATCAGCGCCCGCAGCAAAGGAGGCGACCATCGCGGTAGGCACATCCCGGTTCGACAGCAGATTGCCAGCGGCAACGCATCCTGTGCCTGTGCCAATGCCCGTGCCCACGCCCGACTCAACACCCATTTCAGCGCCGGTGCCAGCGCCGGTGGCAACGCCGGTGGCAACGGCGTTGGTTCCCAGAATATGCGCCCCGGTGACATGGGCGACATTTCCGGCAAGATCGACAACCGCCACCTGCCGGTAATCGCTGTGCGGGCGATCCTTCATCACCGCAGCAAGCGCCGCCTCGGCTGTTGCACCGGCAGCCAGATGCGCCAGCACCTCGGGGCCGATGGAGGGGTCGGTGACATTCTGCGTTGTCACGGCACCCGCACCGGCCAGCACATGTGGACAGCGGCTGCCGACACAGATGCTGCTGGTGGTGATGGCAACCCCGGCCATATCAGTTCTGGGACAATGTCCGACAATCGAAAAGGTCATGGTTCAGGCTCCTCGGCTGGTTTGTTGCACGCTGTTCATCTTGCCCCCAATGAGGCTTGATCGCCATTCTTAATCACAAAGACGGCGGGCGAGATATTGGGTGAATTCATGATTTTCACGCTCCAGCCAGCTTAGGGGCCCGGGGCTGGAGAGCGGGGCCTTTGCGCCGGCAAAAATCCCCTCGACGACGTTTTTATCCTCAAGCTGGACAGCATCAAGAAAGGTTTTGGTTTCGGCGATATAGGTTTCTGGGTCAGACTGCGCCGCCAGCACTTCGGGGGCCAGCGCCGCACCATAGCGGATGCGGGTTCGCCCCGGCCCATCCGGTTGCAGCGCCAGATACCAGAGATGATCCGGCGCAAGCACATACATATGGCAGGGAAAGACCGTCGGCATCACAGATATGTTGCGCCATTTGCCGGTCAGGCTGGTGTTGTCAGGATGCGCCGTGCCGACAGGTGCCGTGCCGGTCTTGACGAACAGCTGCGAGGTGAAATGGGGGAAGCTGCCGCGCTCATCAAATTGCGTCTCCTCGACCAGAAAATGCCCGCCAACCGTGTCACGGTGGGCAACGGGAAGGTGGTAGCCCTCCATGAAATTCTCGGTCAGGCATTTCCAGTTGGTATCCCAGACATGATCCTCGGTGAAGATCGTCACATAATTCTGCATGTTGTAGGGCAGAAGTTTCTCCGTCAAATCGGCCAGCATGTGCGCCACGGGTTCCACATCAGGGTCAAGGCAGACATAGATCCAGCCAAGATATTCCTCGCAGCGGACCGCGGGAAGCTGGATGTCGGATTTGTTGAAACAGGTTGTGCGGTCCATATAGGCAGCGCCAACCAGCTGGCCCTCAAGATTGTAGGTCCAGGCATGATAGGGGCAGGAAAATTTACGCGTGTTCCCGCGTCCCTCGACAAGACGCATCATCCGGTGACGGCAGATGTTTGACCGGGCGGAAAGCGCGCCATCGGCCCCGCGAATGATGATCAGCGGCTGCGCGCCACATTCAAACGCCATGTAATCGCCAGGATTGGGCAATTCATCAGCCCGGCCAGCACACAGCCATTCAGAGGCAAAAATGCGGTCCATCTCATGCGCGGTGATGTCCGGCAGCGTATATATGGCCTTTGGAGGGGCTGTTGCCGCCTCAAGCGGCGTGGCCGCCAGCTTTTTCAGTGACGTCAGAACTTCATCAACTGTCGAGGGCTGTTGCCTGTGTATCATTGGATCAAAGCTCCCATGTTACGGTGTCTGTATGCGCTGGGTTTATATGCGCCTGTTTTTGTTTGGGCTTGTTTTTGTTTGGGCTTGTTTTTGTTTGGGCTGGGTATCTGTCTGCATAGGGGCAGCGGCTAGTCGGGGATGACCGCCGTCACCTCAATCTCGACAACCCATTCTGGGCGGGCAAGCGCCGGAACAACAAGGCCGGTTGAACAGGGATGAACGCCCTTCAGCCATTTCCCCATTTCCTGATAAACCGCCTCACGATAGCGAATATCGGTCAGATAGACGACAATCCGGCAGACATGATCCATGCAGCTTCCGGCCTCCTCAAGAAGCATGGCGATGTTCTGCATGGTCTTTTCGGTCTGTTTTCCGGCATCGCCGACATGCAGCGACTTGCGGCTGTCCAGATCCTGCGCCACCTGCCCGCGCAGAAACACCATGGTGCCCCGCGCGACAACGCCCTGCGCGAGATCATTATCCAGATTCTGCTCTGGATAGGTCTGTTTCGTATTAAACGGCCTGATGCGTTTGTGTGCCATTTTACTTTTCCTTCTTTATCGTTTAATTACAATAATATAAATAATTTATAA
>ERZ802819.739-NODE-739-length-21309-cov-10.2609_pt1 | contig 21309 bp, 25 predicted proteins | sample MGYA00345647_ERZ802819 | MGnify/ENA primary metagenome ERZ802819 (study PRJEB30503, sample SAMEA104212355) | marine metagenome | biome: Westerlies Biome; feature: [SRF] surface water layer (ENVO:00010504) within the epipelagic zone...; material: water...
TGACGAAGAAAGCACAGAGATCGAAACCCGCGGCCGACAAGGTGGTTAAGAACATCCTTCGCAAGACCTGGCATTCATATTCCTCGGAAGAAAAGATCCGCATTGTTTTGGCTGGGCTACGGGCGAAGAAAGTATCGCAGTTTTGTGCCGTCGCGAGGGGATCGCAGAGAGCTTGTTTTACAGTTGGTCGAAGGAATTTTTTGAGACAAGAAAAACCTATGGTATCCCCCAAACAGATTCAACCGGCTTTGCCAGTCAGGCCGGTCTGGCAGGCCGGTTGTCGTTCAAAGGGCCGGCGCATGCGCGGTCCGCAGCGCTGGATCAAATTAGTTTGTTATCATGCAGTGGCCGACAATATTTTCATATTGTTCGGTTATCCAGCCAAGCGCCAGCTCTGGATTGCGCTCTTCTATTTTGAGTGTGAGATCCCCAAAAATCTGCGCCGAGCGGCTGTCGTCAATGGCTGCAAAGCTCTGTGAGGTGAGCGCGACATTATAAACAAAAAATGCTACCGCGATTAAAAGAATGCCCCGTGCAACCCCAAATAAAAAGCCCAAACCTTGGTCAATTCGGCTCACATAGCTGTTGTTCATGAGAGAGGATAAAAGTGGCGTGAACAGCGATACGACCACCAGAGCAACCGCAAAAATCACAGCGAATGAAACGATGATCGACAATTCGCAACTGTCTGCGAGGAAATCGCCAACAACAGGAATCTCTTTGACCAGTGGCACGGCTGCAGGAGAAAAAAATGTCGCCAAATAGGCCGCAACGACCCAGCCGGCAATCGCCATCGCCTCGCGCGTAAAACCGCGTGAAAACGCCAAAAGGGCTGATAGAACGACCACGGCCGCGACGATACCATCAACGATGGTGAAACTATCCATCTTTTCGTTTGCCTTTCTTTACCGGCTAACCGGCGCCAAATATATCCCCGACCAAGCCGGGTAAATCTGCCACTTGCGTTACGTTCATCTGGGTGTCGCCACGCGATGCCGCACCTGCAGGTGTGATGGCCCCCGTGAAACCAAGTTTTTGCGCTTCTTTCAACCTGTTTTCTGTCTGACTGACCGGTCGCAGCGCACCAGAAAGGCTTATTTCGCCAAAAACCACTGTATTGGCTGGAAGGCTGCTGTCTTCGCGTGCCGATAAAAGTGCGGCAGCAACTGCAAGATCGGCGGCAGGTTCGGATATTTTCATCCCGCCGGCAACATTGAGATAGACATCAAGACCGGCAAAGGGGATGCCGCAGCGTGCCTCAAGCACGGCAAGAATCATTGCAAGACGGCCACTGTCCCAGCCAACCACGGCGCGCCGTGGCTGTGAATGAGGCGACGGGGCCACGAGAGCTTGTAATTCCACCAACATGGGGCGGGTGCCCTCAATACCGGCAAACACCACCGATCCCGGGCTTGCGTTGCCGCGCTCGGATAAAAACAACGCTGATGGGTTGGCCACTTCGGCCAGTCCGCGCCCTGTCATCTCAAACACGCCGATTTCATCGGCTGGGCCAAAGCGGTTTTTGACGGCTCTGAGGATCCGAAACTGATGACCGCGCTCACCTTCGAAATACAGCACTGTATCAACCATATGCTCGACCACCCGCGGCCCGGCGATCTGGCCGTCTTTTGTGACATGCCCCACCAGCACCACCGCGACGCCTTTGCGCTTGGCAAAACTGGTCAATTCATGGGCGGCTGCGCGCACCTGCGAAACGCTGCCCGGGGCGCTGTCGACATGATCTGCCCACATGGTCTGAATGGAATCGATGATGACCAACTGCGGTTTTTCAGCGTCTAACGTGGTCAGGATGTCGCGCAAATTTGTTTCGGTGGCCAGCTGTACAGGGGCCGAAGCGAGCCCAAGCCGCTGGGCGCGCATGCGCACCTGCGCGCTGGCTTCTTCGCCTGAAACATACAGCGTTTTCAGACCAGCACGGGCAAAATGCGCTGCAGCCTGCAACAACAACGTCGATTTTCCAATGCCCGGGTCCCCCCCAACTAGGATCGCAGAGGCGGGGACCAGCCCGCCTCCGAGCACCCGATCCAATTCGACCACACCGCTACGGGTGCGCGGCGGTGGTGCCTCGGTACTGCTTAGATCGCTCAGCACCATCTTACTGCCGCGCTTGGCTCCAAGAGATTTTTTGGCTGGCCCAGTTGATAACCCGCTGTCTTCTGTGATGGTATTCCACGCGTCACAGGCTTCGCATTGGCCGGCCCATTTGGTCGAAACCGCACCACAGGCGGCACAGGAAAAAGATTTTTGTTTTGCCATGACGCCTTACTGCCCTAGTGCTGCCGTGCCGTCAAATGGCTCAGCACGAGCGAGGTCAAAATACACCCCGTTAACAAATAAAGGCCCCATGCGGTTTCGACCGTGCCGATGCCAATGCCTTTGATCACCGTGATATAGAGCGCGATGAGGAACACCTCGGCCATTGCCAGCCTGCCAAGTAGGATCAGCAATGGTAAAATTCGATTTGAAATTCGGTTGAAATGTACCAGCGCCAACCCGATTGTTTTAATATAGGGGGCGAGGAACGCGCATAGAAATACGATGATGGCGAGGAATTTGTCGCTCTGCCACAGACTTTGCAAACCGGTCATCAAGGTGATTTCCGACAGTCCGAACAGTGGCAGCAACCCCGCCCGCAGCAACGGGGCGCACCAGGCGCAGGGAAACAGCACCAGCAGGCAGAGATTGATCTGTTTTATCCGGGACATGAAGCACCCTTTATATGGCATAGATCATTTTGCAAGTAGGCGTAGCTTTTGTGCAGACAAGCCCTGTCGCTTTTTGTCTGGCGATCTGGCTGATCAATTCGGGACGTATGCGGTCGAGCATGGATTCTCAGGTCTGATAACCTGCGCTTTGGGCGCGTATTAATGGCGCGCATTAATAAGGTGTTTTCTCACCCTATCTGATCTATTGCTGAAAGATACAGAAACTAATCAATCGAGGATGATCCTATGAGTGTCTTTTTAATTGCAGAAATCAAAGTGACTGATGACAGTTGGGTGGCTGATTACGCCGCCAACGTGCACCCAATCGTCGAAAAACACGGGGGGAAATACTTGTCCCGCAGTGGCAATGTGACAGTTCTGGAAGGGGAAGACCGCGGCAATACTTTAATTGCGATTCTGCAGTTTCCAGATGCGGCTGCTGTTGCAGCGTTTGCCACAGATCCCGATTACGCACCCTATGGAAAAGCCCGACAAGCCGGCGGAATCAACAGTTTTCAGATGATTGACGACACAGATATTGCGGGCACGATCCCTTATCTGACCGCAGGCTAGGGCAATTAATCTGAGGCCAACCTGTCATAATATGGGTTTGTCTGGGGGGCTTAGCGCACCGCCTCGATTGGCCCCTCGGCGCGCCCATTGATGAACTGGTCCAAATAGGGATCGCCGGAGGTGTCCATTTCGGCCACCGGGCCAGTCCATTTGATCACCCCGTCATGCAGCATGGCAACGGTGTCGGCAATCGCCCGCACCGAGGTCATATCGTGGGTGATGGTCATCGCCGTGGCGCCCATTTCTACAACGATTTCGCGGATCAATTCATTGATCACCCCGGCCATAATCGGGTCAAGACCCGTGGTGGGTTCGTCAAAGAAGATGATCTCGGGCTCGGCGGCGATTGCCCGGGCCAAACCGACGCGTTTTTGCATGCCACCAGACAGCTCTGCGGGAAATTTATCCGCCACATCAGGAGTTAATCCGACACGGCGCAGCTTTTCAATCGCGATCTCGCGGGCCTCGCTCAAGGGCCGTTTGAGCGAGCCGCGCAACAGGCGAAATGCCACGGTGTGCCAAACCGGGCCCGAATAAAACAGTGCGTTTTGCCAAACCGGGATCGAATCAAACAGTGCCGCGCCCTGAAACAGCATGCCAAAACGGGCAAGGAAGGCGTCGCGGTCGCCGCTGCTGATGTCGCGTCCCTCAATTTTAATTGTGCCGCTATCGGGTTTGACCAGTCCTAAGATACATTTAAGCGTGACTGATTTTCCGGTTCCCGAACCACCAATAATCACCAAAGACGAGCCTTTTGGGACCGTCAGTGAGGTTCCCTGAAGTACTTTGTTTGCGCCAAAGCGCTTGTGGATATTGGTCAGCTCAATCATGCGGAGAAAAACACCTCGGTCAAGAGATAGTTGGCTGCCAGAATTAGCACGCTGGCTACGACCACGGCGGTTTTTGTTGCCCGTCCAACCCCTTGCGCACCCCGCCCTGATGTCATGCCGTAATAACAGCCCATCAACGCGACGATAAAGCCAAAGACTGCGCCTTTGACCAGCCCTGAGAGTATGTCCCAAAGCTGTAAAAAATCAACAGTATTAGACAGATAAGTTGCGGCGTTAAACTCAAGCCGCGCCACGGCAACCAGATAGCCCCCCATGATGCCAATCGTGTCGCCAACTGCTACCAGAACCGGCATGGCCAGCGTTGCAGCCAGCACGCGGGGCAGCGTCAGAAACTTCATTGGATCGGTTGAGAGTGTTACAAGCGCGTCGATTTGTTCGGTGACCTTCATCGTGCCCAGTTCAGCGGCGATCGAGCTGGCCACCCGGGCCGCAACCATTAAACCGCCAAGCACAGGACCCAGTTCGCGTACCATACCAATAGCCACAATAGAGGGCACCACCGCCTCGGCGTTAAACCGGGCACCGCCAGCATAGATTTGCAGAGCCAATGCCCCTCCGGTGAAAAAGGCGGTCAGGCCGACAACCGGCAGCGATAACCATCCAATTTGAAACAGCGCTGATAGAAATTCACGCGGATAGAACGGCGGGCGCACCAGATGTGACAGAGTATTGGCGGCGAACAGGCTGACCTGACCGATCTGCTGTAACAGCGCCAGAACCGAGCGGCCGACGGCGGCAAGGGGGCTAAGCGGGTTCATGAACTCATATAGACCCGGTTGTAGCGGGCCCCCAGCGACGTCAGAATTTCATAGCCAATGGTGCCTGCAGCCTCGGCGAGGCGTTCGATCGTTTGATGCGTGTTGAGCATGGAAAGCGCGTCCGGTACTTGGGTCAGTTCGGTGACATCGACAGTGATCAAATCCATCGAAATGCGTCCCACGATCGGGCAGGCTGTGGCACCGTCAAACAGCGACAGATGTGGCCCCATGGCCCGGATCAAACCGTCGGCATAGCCGGCCGAAACAGTGGCGATACGGCTGGGCCGTTTGGCAGACCACGTATTGCCATAGCCGACGGATTCGCCCTCCATAACGTCCCGGATCTGGATCACTGGCAGCGACAGCGACACCACAGGGTGGGCGACAGAATAGGGGGCCCCGCCGTACAGACCGATGCCGGGGCGGGTCAGGTCAAAATGATATTCTGGCCCCAGAAGTATCCCGCCGGTTGCAGAGAGCGAACGCGGGATCTGTAAATCGTCGGTCATGTCGCGAAAGCATGCAAGCTGTGTTGCATTCATCGCGTGATTGGGCGTATCGGCACAGGCCAGATGGCTGATAACCAGCACCGGGTCATGCGCTAAAGCCTGCTGGCGCAGATCCTGCCAGTCAGACGGCTCTAGTCCGAGGCGGTTCATCCCTGTGTCCAGTTGCAAGCCAAAATCGTGGCCGGGCAGGGCCTGAAGATGGCGCTGCAACTGTTGGGCGGAATTGATCAGCGGCGTCAGGCCAGCTTGTTGCAACAGGTCTGTATCTCCAGCCATGTGACCTGAAAACACGAAGACTTTGGGGTCGGGACCAAGGGCGTTACGCACCGCCACGCCCTCTTCGGCGACCGCGACAAAAAACTTGCGGGCCCCTGCCTTAGCCAAAGCTGTTGCGACCTGTGCGCTGCCCAACCCATAGCCGTCTGCCTTAACAACCGCTGCGGTCTCGCAGCTGCCTAGGGTATCCAGCGCCTGCCAATTGGCGGCCAAGGCTTGCAGATCAATACGGAGTGTTGCGGTGCTCATATCTTGTTCTTGATTGGCGCGCCGGTAAGGTCAAGCACAAAGCGGCGTTTGGGTCGGGTAAAATGGATCAGTATTGTTCACATGGCACGCAGCCAAAGGTGATGACGCTTTGGCGAACCTGTGCAGGGGTGCAGAACTGTCAGATTAAAAGCTCTTTAAGAAATATGCGCCAGTCAGCGCGCGGCGCTTAAAGCCCATTGCCAGATAACTTTGTTGCGCCGCCTCGTTTTGCAGATCGGCGCTAACAGTTAGGGCGCTGGCCCCCTCAAGTTGCGCCACCTGCTGCAGATATGTCACCATCTGCTGCGCGACACCTGTGCGCCGGTGAGCTTTGAGAACATAGAATAAATGGATATGCAGGCGGCGTTGATTGCGGTGTAGAGCGATCTCTGTCGTGCAGACTGCATAAGTAATTGCGCGGTTTTCATGTTCGCCAAAATACACGCGAGCGCCGCTTATGGGCCCAAACACATCGCGCATGATGACAGCGGGATCGCAGATATAGCTGTCACCGTGAAAGCGGGCAAGCAGGTCTGTAAACCGTGTGATCAACGGTAGGTCACTGGGGGTTGCACGCCGGATTTTCAGTGGGTTCTGCATGGTAAAGTCCGGTTCTTGACCCTGTTGAAAAGGTTGATATCGTCACAGGGTAGGGGAAATGGGTCGCAATATCAGCGCGGCTTAGAGAAAGGGTTACAGCCAATAAAATGTTCTAATCTGTTGCATGAGGTCCGGCTATCAGGAATGGAAAGTAAAGTCAATCTAAAGGTGTATATTTATAATTTATTAATCCTAAAGGAGTGCGCATTCTATCCGCATGCGGCGCCCAACAGTCTTTGCGCCAGAGTTAATACCCCTGATCTCCGCCTTGTTGCCAGGGTTTGACCAGATTGCCAAATCTGGTAAACCGCCCTTCAAAGCTCAGATCGACCGTGCCAATCGGGCCGTGGCGTTGCTTGCCGATAATCACTTCGGCCCGGCCGTGCAAACGCTCCATATCGTCTTGCCAAGCTGCCATCTTATCCAGCTCGTTATCGCTCGGTTTTTCGCGTTCTTTATAATATTCTTCGCGGAAGACGAACATCACCACATCGGCATCCTGCTCGATTGAGCCGGATTCGCGCAGATCAGACAATTGCGGCCGCTTGTCTTCGCGGTTTTCCACCGCCCGTGACAGTTGTGACAACGCAATCACCGGGATATCCAATTCCTTAGCGATGGCCTTCATACCTTGAGTGATCTCGGACACCTCGTTGACGCGGCTGTCTTTGGCGCTGGCAGGGCGTACCAGTTGCAGATAATCGATAATCAAAACATCCAACCCATGGGTTCGTTTGAGACGCCGCGCTCGGGCGGCCAACTGAGAGATTGGCAGCGCCGGCGTGTCGTCGATATACAGCGGGCAGGCCTCAAGGCTTTTGGCGGCATCGACAAAGCGGCGAAATTCGCCTTCGGTCATATCGCCACGGCGGATTTGTTCAGATGGCACTTCTGAGGCCTCGGACAGGATCCGAGCGGCCAGTTGCTCGGCGCTCATCTCGAGGCTGTAGAACCCAACAACCCCGCCTTCAACGGCACCTTCACTGCCATCGGGGCGGGTGCCGCGCCGGTAGGTCTTGGCAATGTTGAACGCGATATTGGTGGCCAGTGAGGTTTTGCCCATCGAGGGTCGGCCAGCAAGGATCAACAGATCGGATTTATGCAAACCGCCCAGTTTTTTATCCATATCGATCAAGCCTGTCGAAACGCCTGACATGCCACCTTCGCGTTGATAGGCGGCGTTGGCAACATTAACGGCGTCGGTGACGGCTTTCAGAAACGACTGAAACCCGCTTTCCGATTGGCCTTGTTCGGCCAGCTTATATAGTTTTTGCTCCGCTTCGATGATCTGTTCGGCAGGTTCCTGATCAACGTCTACCTTGGCGGCTTTGGCGGCAATATCTTGGCCAAGACCGATCAGGTCGCGGCGGATACCCAGATCATAGATCATCTGCGCATAATCACGCGCGGCAAAAGCTGAAATCGCCGCGCCAGCAAGACGGGCCAGATAGGCAGGGCCGCCCAGTTCTTTCAGACCCTCATCATCCTCCATAAAGGCTTTGAGTGTCACCGGAGAGGCAAGGTTGTTTTTCTTGATGCGGCTGGCAGAAATTTCAAAGATACGGGCGTGCACTGGATCATAAAAATGTTCGGGTCCGATGATCGATTCGATGCGATCATAGATATCGTTATTGGTCAGGATCGCGCCCAGAAGCTGTTGCTCGGCCTCAATCGAATGCGGCATGGTTTCCGGGGCTTCAATATTGGCGCCGGTGGCATTGAAGGCCGTGATCTCGTTCATGATGGTGCCCCGCGTTTATCCCAGATGGTGGTAATCCACCAAGGCTTGCCTGTGCAAATTGTATGTTTCTGTGGATAAGTTGTGGATAGGATTGACCTACAGCATATAGCATAAAACAGGCCCAGACCCCAGCATTTTGTGTGTGCTGGGGACATTCTTGCCAATAGAAAGTATTTTCGAAGTTTGGTTCGCGGGACTTATTTATGTGCGTCCTGCCAGTCACGGGGCGCTTGCAGGAATTGCTCAACCTCGTTCAGGGTGTTGGTGTCAAACACTTGTTGGGCTTTGGCTTCGGCCAAAACATCCCACCAAGTGCACAAAGCGTGTAGGGTGACGCCGTGGTCGCCGAGAACCTTCTTGGTCTCAGGAAAAATGCCATAATTAAAGATCACTGCCGTGTGGCTGCAAGAGGCACCGGTCTCGCGTATCGCGTCGACGAATGACAGTTTGCTACCGCCGTCGGTGGTCAGGTCTTCGACCAACAAGACCCGTTGACCCTCAAACATGTTGCCCTCTATGCGGGCGTTGCGGCCGTAACCCTTGGGCTTTTTACGGACATAACTCATTGGCAGCGCCAGACGTTCGGCCACCAATGCGGCAAACGGAATACCGGCTGTTTCCCCACCGGCGATATTGTCAAACGCCTCAAAACCAGCATCACGGGTCAGGGTCTGGCACATGAAATCCATCAGCGCGTTCCGCACCCGAGGAAATGAGATCACCTTGCGACAATCGATGTAGGTCGGGCTGGGCAGACCAGAGGCCAAGGTGAAAGGATCAGCGGCATTGAAATGCACGGCCTTTATTTCCAGCAACATCCGTGCTGAGAGGCGGGCAATTTCTTGCGATGACTGGGTGGCAGAGATGTTCATTCGGGGCCCTTTCGCCAAAGGTTGCGGCAGCGGGTGTAATCTGTTGTGGGGCAGATGGGCATGCCGGTCGGATAAAAGATCATTGTGTGACCTGCCAATGAATATCGACGCCGGGGTCGAACACTGTGATGGGGCCGTCTTTTGTTGCGATCTTGTTGGGGAATCGTACCACTTCGCCCTTTGTCAGGATCATGCTGCCGGTATTTACCGGCAAGCCGTAAAAGGCTGGACCGTTCAGCGAGGTGAAAGCCTCTAGCTGCTCAAGCGCGGCCTCTTGTTCGAAAACATGCGCCAGAATGGCCATGGTGTTGGTGGCGGTGAAACATCCGGCGCACCCGCAGGCCTGTTCTTTGGCGGCATCCACATGGGGGGCACTGTCGGTACCAAGGAAAAATTTTGCATTGCCGGAGGTTGCTGCTTTGCGCAGGGCTATCCTGTGAGTTTCACGTTTTGCAACTGGCAAGCAGTAATAATGCGGCTTTATGCCACCGGCCAGAATGTGATTGCGGTTGATCATCAGATGGTGCGTGGTCACGGTGGCGGCCAGATTGTCGGTCTCGTCCTTGACGTACTCAACCGCATCCGAGGTGGTGATATGTTCCATAATCACGCGCAAGCCGGGTGTGTCACGGCGTAACGGTGTCAACACGCGATCTATAAAAACCGCCTCGCGGTCGAAGATATCAACCTCGGGATCTGTAACTTCGCCGTGAACACATAACGGGCAGCCTATTTCAGCCATACGCTCAAGTATGGGGCGGATTTTGTCAAAGTTATGCACCCCTGAGGCGGAATTGGTGGTCGCACCCGCGGGGTAGAGCTTGACGGCTTTTATCAATCCACTGGCATGGGCCGCTGTCAGGTCATCAACGTCGGTGTCCTCGGTGAGATAGAGCGTCATCAATGGCTCAAAAGTCTGACCATCGGGCAGGGCAGCCAAAATTCGGTCACGGTAGGCGGCAGCTTGCGCGCCGGTTGTGACCGGTGGCACGAGGTTCGGCATTATGATTGCGCGGTTGAAGTGACGGGCGGTTTCGGCCAGCACCGCGGAAAGCATTGCCCCATCGCGCAGGTGCAAGTGCCAATCATCGGGGCGGCGTATTGTCAGAGATCTAATCATGCTGGATCGGTTACACAGTCTTTAAGATAAATGCCAGAGGCCAAATCAGCGCCGGACTGGCAAAGCGCGGTACAAGGTCACTCTTTTATAAATTGAAATTGGGCAATGACCCGATCTAGTGCCGCGTCTTTTTGGTCGGTGTCGGTGGTTTTGATAAACAGCGCCTGACGACCGCATGCCTCACTAGGTTTCACGAATTCTTCGACCAAATGATATTCGGGTCGGTTAAAATAATCGTCGAAAATAATCTTTGTTCCAGTCTTTGCATATTTAAGAGATGTTAAAAAACAACAGACGCGAAAGCGGCCATCGATCAGGACCAGATCGGGTTTGATGCCTTCAGACCACCAAGCGGTGGTATAATGCGCATAATTGTCACGGCCTGTGTCATCCAGCGGCCATCCCCAGTCGCCAACAGGGCCAACGTCACAATACTGCAGGTGCAGCCGGTCGCTGTGCTGACATTCCTGCCGGACGGACTTTACCCACCGAGCGTCGGAATCGACGCTGTGGACCTGTGCGTCCGTATTGTGGAAAAGCCATTTTGTCGAGCGTCCGACACCATATTCACCATAGATTTTGAGGCCTAAGACAAGGTGTTTGAACATAGTGTCATCACCGTCAAACAACTGACTTTCGTCGCGGGTCTGTACCTGTTCCATCAAAGCTTTGGCGGGTGGTTGCCTCTGTTGCTGGGATGCTGCGGTTCTTTCGTTTTGTGTCATCGGTCACTCCACATTGGCGGCAATGGCTTCAAGGTATTGCAGCGGTACTGTCATACAGAGTTTCTGAAAAATACCAAAGTTTGATTTTCATGGGTTTGGCCCTGTAATTCATCCCGGGTAACCGCATTTCACAGGTACATGTTTTGTGGCATCGAGAGCAATCTGAAACCAAAAGTTTTCAAGTTAACAAATGTGGGCTTTGGGTTGTGCTGTTTCATCACAGATGAATTGCACGGGCATCCAAGATCTGATTTTCTAAATTTAAAAATAAAGATTGGAGTTAGCAATTTTTTAATTACATTATTTTGGTTTCATTTCTATAAATAGTGAAGTGTTACATATGCGTATTTGTGGCCAAGTTACTATGTGGGTCAATGACATAGCTCGCGTGATTGCTCTACATAGTGTAGTGGTACATATGCGTATTTGTGGCCAAGTTACTATGTGGGTCAATGACATAGCTCGCGCAGGGGGTAAGAGTGTTTTCACGGGAAAAAATAGTCTATCAGACACTTGATCTTCCGGATCATATGTCACTCAGCAACCCAGAGATGTTGCTTGAAGCTGAGGCTTACTATGACCGCATGAAGCGGCGGCACAGTGTTCGGGATTTTAACAGCGCGGCTGTTCCTGATGCTGTTATACAAGAGTGTATCCGCACAGCCGGTACCGCGCCGTCGGGGGCCAATCATCAGCCGTGGCATTTTGTTGCGATTTCAGACCCGGACATCAAACGTCAGATACGGCTTGCTGCAGAAAAGGAAGAGAAAAAATTTTATGAGGGCGGGGGCGGTGATGAATGGATTAAAGCGCTCGAACCTCTCGGAACCAATGCTGATAAGCCACATTTGACGGTTGCACCGTGGTTGATTGTGGTGTTTGCGCAGCGGTGGGGTGAGTTTGACGACGGCACTAGATACAAAAATTACTATGTTCCGGAAAGTGTTGGCATCGCAACTGGCTTTCTTATTTCGGCGCTGCATCACGCCGGGCTTGTGGCCTTGACCCATACTCCAAACCCGATGAAGTTTTTAAATAACCTGCTGGAGCGACCAAGTTCTGAAAAGCCTGTGATGATCATTGCCGTTGGTCGCGCAGATCCGGATGCAAAAGTACCAAAAGTGGCCAAAATCAAAAAGCCATTGAATAAAATCATGACTACTTTTTGATCACCTGAGCGGTCATCGGTGACAGCTGGTATGGTTAGGGTATAGATTGGACGGCTGATGGCTTAGAGCAGTTGGAATTCACAGAAGCCAGTCAGTTTGGGATCAATTGATCCAGTTTTATGTTCTGCGGTGATCTAACGACGAGTTGAGACCCGTGTCGCAGGTTTCGCCAGAGCAGCATTCGAAGATATTGGACTTGCATATGAGGCACTGTTCATGTCCGTGAACGACAACAGTGGTCAAGGGCGATTGACATCTTGGGCAGCGTTGTCGGTTCGCGCTGTCAGGAGCGGTGTGATTGTCCATTAAACCTAGCCTGCTGAAATCCAAACTATAATTGCGGTAAAGGCAAAAGCGAATAGCAGCGCGTAGGTCGCGACCATCCCGCTCATTGCCGCATCAGACTTTTTCTTACGTGCGGGTTCTTTTGGGGCGGGTGTCTCTGGGGTGTCGTTCATTTAAGTCTCGCAAATTTCTTAAGGATAGATAGCTTAATATGAAATCAATGCAACCAAACGGACGATACATCCTGCGAGCGGGCTATTGAATATTGAAATGCGGCGAGCATTTGGGAGTTTCCCGGTTAATGCGCGTCTTTAAAATCACAGCTGTTAATTTTTGCTGGCCCCATTAATTTGATGGATCAATCAATATGTGCGGGGCGCTGGCACGTCCGCATAACCGTGAGCCATAGCAAAAAGGGCCGGCTATCCATTGTGCGATCCGGTGGGAACGTGACGGCCTTGTAACATGATGCGAGCCAGCCCTCATAATTGCGCATAGTTTTGCAGTGTATCGTTTCAGATCTGTTGGGGTGGGGTTGTCAGTGCAGAGGGTAGTAAGCCGCCAATTTGTGTTCTGGCGACGTTGCGGAGGATGATAAGAGACAGCACCCAACCGCTTGTCACGGCGGCGGCAATACCAAACCAAACGCCCTGAACGCCAAAATCTGTGAAACTTATGAACACCCAAACAAAAAATGCCACGGCAAATCCCTGACGATAAACGCTGATCCAAAGTGTCCAAATTGCCTGTTTAAACGCCTGCAGAAGTGAGTTGATCGAAAAAAGCATCATGTAGATTGGAAATAAAAAGGCGTCGACACGCAGATAGCTGCTGCCGGCGCGGATGACATCTGGATCATTGCTGAACAGCGCCATCACAAAGGTGCCGCCAAAAAATAAAATCGGTGTCGCAAGCGCAGTCATTGCAAAGCCGACACCCCAACAATATTTTAAAGCTTCGCGCACCCGATCATATTTTTGTGCACCAAAATTCTGCCCTGCAATTGGCAAAAGCGCGCCGGTCATCCCTAGAACCGGCAACAACAAAATCTGCTCTATTCTCAAAGCAACGCCGTAAGCTGCAACCGCGTGGCCGCCAAAGGTCTTGAGTGCAAACTGCACAACAAAGCCGGATATGAACATGATTATCATTGCGGAGCCAGCAGGCAACAGCTGTGCAAAAATCTTCCTAAAGCTGTCTTTGTTAGGTTGAAAAGCGTTAATTTGAACAGACTGCATAACCTCCAGCTGAAAGATGCGCACCAAAATGTAGACCATGACGCCTGTTTGGCTGATGATGGTGGCCGCAGCGATGCCATTAAACCCCATGCCAGACCACACGCCCGGAAGGCCGAACATGAACAGAGGGTTGAGCCCAATGTTGGCGATAAACGCTGCCATAAGGGCACGTTGCATGCTGCGACTATCGCCGTGCGCCTGCAAGATTCCGTTGCCGCCATAAGCCAGCAAAAATCCAGGCAGGGCAAAAATCAGCCAATAAAAATATCCCATCGCCGCGTCGCGATACGCCCCGGGTTCAGAAACCAAAACGATAAGTTCTGGCCCGAGGAACCAGCCAATCACCATGCATGACGCGGTGATAACCCCGCCGAACGCCAAGCCTTGCACCACGTAGCGCTGGGCTTCGGCGGCATCGCCGCTGCCTTTGGCATTGCTGACAAGTGTGCTGAGAGCCGAACTAAGCCCGAATCCCACCGCCATTAGGATGAAAAAAGCTTGGTATCCGATTGCAAGCCCAGCTTGTGCGTCTGTTGAAAGCAGGCCCGCATAATACACGTCTACGACGTTATAGAGTGTTGTGAAAAGCATCCCAAAAGCGGCCGGTATGGCAAGCGTGCGAAAATGCAAGGCCATGGGGCCTGTCGTCAAATCATCTTTTCTCATCAAGTTTTATCGTTCGTTTTCCTGCGGAAGTTTGGTGTCCCGATTTTTCCTGTTTTATTTCGGTCGCTGCTTTGCGAAACCACTTTTTATCGAAAAGTCGCTTTGCCTGCTTTCTGTGGCGCTCTGTACAACTGGATATGTGGTGTTTGATCTGCAAAATCAAGTCAAGCCAAGCGATCAGACTCCGCCTGCGTGACAGCCAACGCCTCAAGAGCCAAGTGACTTTGGATCCGGCATCATGCGTCCGACATGAGAATCTGGAGATTAAATGCCCCACCCGCATCGAAGGGCACACGCGGGATTTGCGCTAAAGCCGCTTTTTTGCGGGAGATTGGTTGTGATCCCATGGTAATCGACCTTTTCTGCACAGCTCATCAAGAGCTTGAGAGTTCAAAAATGCAGCGCGGCAGGATAAGGATATACCCGGATAATTGCGCGCGGGCTGTAACGCAACGCATCCCGTCGAAATTTATCAGCCCGTTTCAGTCCGATAGATCGGCGCTTTTATTGCAATAATGTATGGCAACACTGGTCTTTGGTCCACGAGTATGATGGCCGCAAGGGCGCTTGTTCTCTCTGGAGTTTTTTACCTCTGCGCTGCAATTGTGGCGTACTCCAATGGCCCCTGTAAATTGGTTTCGAGTTCGGCATTCCTGTCAGTCACCGGGCTATCTTTTCGTTGAAAATTGGCGGTGAAACCTGGTTTGGTTCTGTCGGAACGGCACAAGAACCGAACAAAAGTTGGGTGTCAGAGTTGGGAGTCTTCCAATATGATGCGCACAACCGCGCTAGATAAAAGCGTGCATATCCCGCAAATTTTCCTAATGAAAAGAAAATGGTGGGCGACCCTGGAATCGAACCAGGCGTGCGTCTCCGCGAGGGAGTTACAGTCCCCTGCCACACCTTGCGGCCTGTCGCCCACATGCACAGCCTTGCAGCTTTGCAGTATGCGCGTCACTACAGATGCCTTTTTCCAACGTCAACCGGAAAATCCCTTGCAGCCGCCGTATCAACAGAGCATCTAGGTGCGCAGGTATTAATAAGGCAACTACATCATGAAAAAACCCACATGGGTGATCGAAAAAGAACAGGCCAAGCGCGCATCAGCAGCCGAGACCGTTTGGTTGTTTGGTTTGCATGCGGTACGCGACGCGCTGGTAAATCCAAAGCGGGTGAAACTCCGCCTTGTGGTGACAAAGAATGCTGCCGATAAACTGAGTGATGCGATTGCGCTTGCGGCATTGACACCGGAAATCTGTGATCCGCGCAGGTTTGACGCGCCGTTGGATCCACAATCGGTGCACCAAGGGGCGGCACTTGAGGTTAAGGCGCTCAACTGGGGCAGCTTGGCAGATATTGCTATCCCTCAAGGGGTCCGCCCGCCGCGGCTTGTTTTACTAGACCGGGTGACTGATCCGCATAATGTCGGGGCGATTCTGCGCTCAGCGGAAGTTTTTGGCGCCAATGCGGTGATTGCGACATTGCGTAATTCTGCCCCTGAAACTGGCGCTTTGGCAAAAACCGCCAGCGGCGCACTGGAACGGCAACCTTACCTGCGGGTGCGCAACCTGGCGGATACGATGATTGAGTTGAAAAATATGGGCTATCTGGTCTTGGGACTAGATGGAGACGCATCCGACACAATAGAAGCCGCTCTGGAAGACCGCCGTGACCGGCCGGTAGCGCTGGTGCTTGGGGCAGAAGGGCCGGGTTTGCGTGAAAAGACTAAGATGACCTGCGACGCGCTGGTTAAAATTGCGGATGCGGCCGGGTTTGGATCATTGAACGTGTCCAACGCGGCGGCTGTGGCGTTATATGCCGCTCAAGCCGGCGCTGCGTCACAGGTGTCCGCAGGGGAGGGCGTTGATTAGGGACGCTTAGGGTCAGCATGCGGTTTGCACAAAACACGGCCTGCGGTTTCTGGCTTCACGCAGGCACCAAAGCTTTCTACACTCACCACATAAGGCGTGTTTATATATTTGCCGCAACGATCAGAATTGGAGAACAGGCAATGGGTTTCGAGACGCCCGGCAAGGTGGAAGAGAACTGGCAAGACGCGATTTCTTCGGTAGAAGAGATCATCGAAGATGCACGAAATGGTCGGATGTTTATTCTAGTCGATCATGAAGATCGCGAAAATGAGGGTGATCTGGTGATCCCAGCGCAAATGGCTACGCCGGATGCGATCAACTTTATGGCCAAACACGGCCGCGGTTTGATTTGTCTCACGCTGCCCAAGGACCGGATCGAAGCACTCGGGCTGCCGCTGATGGCCAGTAGTAATTCGTCACGCCATGAGACTGCATTTACCGTGTCGATCGAGGCTCGTGACGGGGTGACAACGGGCATCTCGGCCCATGATCGGGCGCGCACCGTCGCGGTGGCGATTGATTCCTCGAAAACCGCCGACGATATCGCCACGCCGGGTCATGTTTTTCCACTTCAGGCGCGCGATGGCGGTGTTTTGGTTCGGGCAGGCCACACCGAAGCAGCGGTGGATCTGAGCCGTTTGGCCGGATTGAACCCGTCGGGCGTTATATGTGAAATTATGAATGAAGACGGCACCATGTCGCGGCTGCCGGAACTGGTGGGTTTCGCGCAGAAACACGGGCTTAAAATTGGTACAATCAGTGATTTGATTGCCTATCGACGGCGCCATGACAATCTGGTGCGGGTGCAATCGGAAACTCAGGTGGTGTCAGAGTTTGGCGGCGACTGGTTGATGCGGGTCTATGTGGATGAAACCCACGGAGACGAGCATATTGTTCTCAGCAAAGGCGACTTATCTGCACCCGGTCCGGTCTTGGTGAGGATGCACGCCCTTGATACCATGCTCGATTTGATCGGTATTGGCGCAGTGGGCCGCGCTGGCGAGTTCGCAGATGCGATGCGCGCGGTGGCCAAAGAGGGGCGCGGCGTGGTGGTGTTACTGCGTGATACGGGGCAAAAAATGGCCGATACGGCTGCGGGGTCGCCGTCAAAACTGCGTCAATACGGTCTTGGCGCGCAGATTTTGAGTTCCCTTGGTTTGTCGCAGCTGGAGCTGCTAAGCAATTCGCCGATCCCAAAAGTTGTCGGGCTTGAGGCCTATGGGTTGGAAATTGTCGCAACCCGAAAAATAGCAGAGGTGTCCTAATGGCCGATATCGAACAGCATGTCAGCTTGACCCGACCAGAGTTCTCTAAACCGGTCAAAGTACTGATTGTCGTTGCCCCATACTATGGTGATATCGCCGCTCGGCTGATTGCGGGGGCGACCGCTGAAATCCTTGCGGCCGGCGGTCAGGTCGAACAGGTTGAAGTGCCGGGGGCGCTGGAAATCCCCACCGCAGTCGGCATCGCCGAGCGGTTGTCAAAATTTGACGGCTATGTGGCTTTGGGCTGTGTGATCCGCGGCGAAACCAGCCATTACGACACCGTGTGTAGCGACAGCAGCCGTGGGCTTACTTTGCTAGGGCTGCAGGGGCTGTGCATTGGCAACGGCATCCTGACGGTTGAAAATATGGCACAGGCCGAGGAGCGTGCCGATCCTGCAAAACAGAATAAAGGTGGCGGTGCGGCAGCGGCGGCCTTGCATTTGATCGCGCTCAGCCGTAAGTGGGGCGCTCAGCGAAAAGGCATCGGGTTTCGCCCGGCCAGCGACGAGATCCAGTTAGCGAGCGGCAACAGCACAGCATGACCCAAACAAAGACCGGGGCCCTTTCGGGGAACCAGAAACGCAAGATGAAATCGGCCGCGCGGCTTTATGCGGTGCAAGCGCTGTTTCAAATGGAGGCCGCTGCGCAATCTGCAACCTCGGTTGTGGCTGAGTTTCTCGATCACCGTTTTGGCGCCGTCTATGAGGGCGATGAGATGCTTGAGGGGGATGTCGATCTATTTCGGGATCTGGTTGAGACGGCTGTGACCTATCAGGCCCAGATTGATCAGATGACTGACCGGGCGCTGGTGGCGAAATGGCCCATTGCGCGGATTGACCCAACCCTGCGGGCGCTGTTTCGGGCTGGCGGCGCCGAAATGGGTCATACCCAAACGCCGCCAAAGGTGGTGATCGCCGAATTTGTGGTGGTGGCACAGGCCTTTTTCCCTGACAGTAAAGAGACGAAATTTGTCAATGCTGTGTTGGATCATATGGCGCGCGAAGCACAGCCCGACGCATTTTGAACATTTGACGGTCCTACTGTTTGTGTCCCTGTATACCCTGCTTTAAGCCGTAATCTTTGCGCCTGAACCAGCCAATTTGACCAACTTTATGGCTCTGATCTTGCGAAGTCTTTATGCGCTTGGTCCGTATCGCTGTTACCGTTTTGACGGCCACCAAGGCATTAGATTGTAAAGCCCCGCAAGTCAGACCCTGATGTGCTGGGGCTGTTTGCACAAGTTCTTGGAAAAGGTATCTTATCTTTTGTGGCAATCGCTTGCAATTGATCTGCACCCCACTTGTGGCTCAAGTTGGTGATTTTCAGACATGCAGGGACAATTGCGCTCTATGGGTTGGTTTTATAAATGTCTCGTGATCTTGCTTTGCAACGCCAAGGCCGTGCTTTTGTGAGGGCGACATGAAAATCGGGTGATTTTTTGTCCAGCTCTACCCTTAACAATTGCGCGGTCATCTTCGCCTCACAGCGCGCTAAACTATATCCATGCGGGCCAATAAGCCCACTTTGCACAGCGGTGCCAAATTGAGCGGGCATGATGACACTGCCCCATAAATTGTTGGTGCCAGCATCACCCTGTGCTTGCGTCCAGAACATTGGGTCATCACAGAAAGCAGAAAACACAACGCAATCGACATCTAATTGTTCATGCTGCCTGAATACTTCGGAAAACTGAATTTCAATACACAGTGCGCAGTCGATCCTGAAACCATCAACTGAAAATATGTTCGCGTGATGGCCAGCCGAATACCAATCTGTGATGTCGCTGTGAGAACAATACCGTTTGTCGTAACTGGTTATAAGCTTGCCTTTGTCAGCGATGACGAACAAGCTGTTGCGCGGTCGGTTGGGCCGAGCCATTCGATGGTTACATCCTGCAACAGTCCATATTTCAAGTTGGCGCGCCGTTTCCCGAATGTTGATCCGCCCGTCTTTAACCTCATTCGAAGCCACGGACCCTCGGTTTGGACTCTGTGATTTGACATATCCGGATAGAGCCGCTTCTGGAAATTGTATCAGACCCGCACCGACATTTCTGTCTTGGGTCATGAGCTCACAAATGCCGGCTGTTTCCTTTGATGTCTGCGGTGGCATGACTTTGGACAATTGCCATGACCAGCCTATCGCATGTGATTATATCCTCTTGTCAAAAAGCCCTCACAATGAATTTGGCTAACGGGGTACACGAGTTCTTTTTCAAACGGATCAGTCATGTCCGCGCCCTCCATATCCTAAAATCAGCGTTACGAGGATGCGAACCCGCCGCGCGCGGTTTCATTGGATGGCACGGATATTTAAAAGTTATGGCTAGCGTAAACATCGAGACAGCTTATGAGCAAACATCTTTTTAATAATTGAGCCAGCTTGATAGGCGCACGAAAGAAACCGTTGGGCCGATTAAAATGACTTGTTTGATTTTACATTGGCAGTCACACGAAACTAAGTTCGTGGGGTCCAGAATGGAAGCTCACACATAAACCAAAATACAGACCGCAGTGATAAAATGACCGCGGTATACGTTTAGTTTTAAGAGTGGCGGGCCCGTACGCAACCGTTTGGTTATCTCATTCCCGAGGACCTGTATTTACAGGTGGGCGCCAGGTAATCAAGCCAGGACCAGAACAGAGCCAGCTCCCTCGGAATTGCTTAAGGCCACCGGAATGCAACCGTATACGAGAAGGACAGCACCCGCCGCTGACAATCATAAGCTTCTGCTGTGTGTTTCACAAGGGACAATTGACGTTGTTCTATGTTTGTTCTAAATGTGTCACATGTTAAATGACCTGCAACCTGGACAGATTTTAGCCCGAGGGGTTACGCGACACCTGCATAGCCACGGATTTGTAACACTGCAAGAATTCGCTCCGATCAAAGGGTTACGGGCGGATGTTATGGCGCTGGGTCCGCGAGGTGAGTTTTGGCTTGTCGAGTGTAAATCGTCGCGAAATGATTTTCAAACCGATCGCAAATGGGCTGGCTATCTGGAATGGTGTGATGAATATTTTTGGGCAGTGAATGCAGATTTTCCTACTGAGTTGCTGCCCATGGACAGCGGTTTGATAATTGCCGACAGATATGACGCCGAAATTATACGCAGAGGGACACTAAAGCCGCTTGCTGCCGCGCGGCGCAAGGCCCTGATGCTGCGCTTTGCAAGCGCCGCGGCACGTCGGTTACAGCGGGTGACAGATCCAGACGCGATGCGGTCAGCTTAGCGTTTTTTGGGCTTTGTCTGCCGGACAGTTGCAGCCGCTGCCCGGATTTCGTCGGCGATTTCTTCGGCTTCGTCGGCGGTGAAATCCATTGGAATTTCCACTGATCCGGCAGAGACGAAAATTCTAACCATAGCCTGATCTGTGGGGCCAATTTGCAGGTTTGCCTCAATGTCACGCTCGGTGTCTATACCCATGGGATCCGCTCCTAATACTTGCTTTTGTGCTAGCGTGTTCCGGTCGGGTCTGCAAGGCTCTGGCTTTTGGGGTTTATAATTGCGGCGCAGATCTTCATGTGGGGTGCCCATGTTTTACGTTGTGCTGCTTTGGTGATTGTTGGCGTTGTAAAGTTGTTGGTGGGCGGGGGATGATCTTGAACGAAAACCATCCGTTTGAAACTTAAGTTCGCCGTGATCTCAACGGTGATATTGTCGGACAAGTTCGTGGCATGGGTGTTGTCAATAAGGCGTCGTTGGCAGTTTTTAGCAACTTGCGGGGTATAATGGACAGGTAAATGAGCTTGGGTTCTTAACTTGTCTACGCCCCCCAAACAGGCCTTGGGAAAAGGTCAGCACAATATTTTAT
>ERZ802819.744-NODE-744-length-21231-cov-9.9175_pt1 | contig 21231 bp, 25 predicted proteins | sample MGYA00345647_ERZ802819 | MGnify/ENA primary metagenome ERZ802819 (study PRJEB30503, sample SAMEA104212355) | marine metagenome | biome: Westerlies Biome; feature: [SRF] surface water layer (ENVO:00010504) within the epipelagic zone...; material: water...
AAATATTATTCAATAAAAAAATCTTTATAATAAAAATATTATTCAATAAAAAAATTTGAAACTTTTTATTTAATAAACATTTTATTTATAAAATAACAATGTCAAATGTTTGCTGGGTATCGATTAATCCTGTCGAGCGTAAAATTGATTTCTATCCAAGATCTATTGCTTTGCTAATTGAAAAAAAATATAATAATCGCGATCCAGGGGTACCTGATTCATGTGTGTTGGGCAGAGATTTCTTTAATGCAACAGTTCATTTTCATCCAAGTGGTAGTTGCTATCAAACTACCCCAGGAATGTCACTGGGGCGTGCAGGTTTTAAGAAACCAGGATATAGAAGTGTTAAACGGATTACTAAATCTTCAGATAGCGATACCACTATCATATTTGGAAAACTAGTACATGGTGAATTGCGAATTGCCGCAAATGAAACAGATTCAAATATGAGATTTGAAGAAACAATTCCACCAGAGTGTTTAATTGATGGAGCCGCCGAAGGGCCTATAGAAAACCTTCGAGCATGGACAAGTGATGATATTTCGTCAAGCGCATGGGATGCCAATATTATAGTCTGGCAATGGTGCCGTGGTGTACGGGAACGTCAAGGAAATCTCATGGTTTTATCTGATGAATGGTGGTGTCCATATTTAGCAAATGAAAATAATATGATTGAAACTGCATTTTTATCAAATGAACGGCAGGTTGATATTGACCTACCAATTTGTGGTACCCGCACATTTAGATTTAATCCCGGACAAGCATTTGCATCACAAAACGATGATGTAAATAATAAGAGTCGCGTTATTCGTCGCGTAACCAAAACTATCCAAGAATTAAAAGTGATGTTAAATAGAATGTCGACTCCGCCGGTTGATATTTCAGAACTGTTGAGTGCTCTTCCAGATGGAACAATACCACATCATTTCTTCTGCTGTATAACACAAGACATAATGAAAGATCCTGTTAAAACGATCGATGGACATGTTTATGATCGATATGCTATTGAACGATGGTTTTTAGGTGCATCAACCTCGCCACTAACCGGTGTATCATTGCCTTCGAAAACTCTTGTTCCAAATATTATTCTTCGTAACCAAATTGAAGAATTTATTCGACAACATATGCCACAACCAGAAGCACCTCCACAACCAGAAGCACCTCCACAACCAGATGCATCGCTTGAATTATTTTAAACTCTATCATTATCACAATAAGTAATATCCAAATAAAAATAAAAATTTAAGGATTTTGATTATAATATATTTATATTGAATAATATATTATAATTTTTTTTATTTTTTTATTTTTTTATTTTTTTATTTTTTTATTTTTTATTATAGATATAAATATCTATTAAATTTAGGCCGGCATAACCTAATTGGTTGTTTGTGCTACCGGTGCGGGAGCTGATGCTACCACGGTGGGTACTCCCTTGGCAAAGTGCGGGCTCATATAACGTTGAAGATTAAAATAAGTTAATTCATCTTCATTTGTTACCTTTAATAGCTTAGCTAATAGGGGATCGGGATTAATTTTTCTTCCATTCGTTTTATCTTGGAGATTATGTAGACGAATGTATGAGTTAATTTCTCTAGTTACTTCTGTTCTAGCCATCTCACTTCCAAATGGTTTACCTAAAAATGTAGCTAATTCGTCACTAATTTTAGTTGGCTTAACAAAGCCACTTGGTGCTCTAGTGCCGGATTTCTTTTTACGCTTATTATTTAATTTCTGCACAACACGCAGTTCTTTTACTGTCTTTTTCTCTAATACACGTAATTCATTTTTCAATGCTGAAAATTCTGTTAACATTCTCTGAAATTTATTAATAAATTCAGAAAAATTCTCAGTAATAGATGGTGTCATCTGTTCTGCCGAAACAACAACATTTTCGGGCTCAACAACCGCGGTATCAGATTTATTGGAAGATTTTGATTTACTTTCAGACTTTTGAACAGTTACATCCACCGTTTCTGTTGCTTTCTTTGATTTCACTGATTTTGGTTGCTTAACAACGGGTGCACTGGTGGTGGGCTCTGATAATGTTTCGGTAGTTGATTTAGTGGGTTCAGCAGGCTGAGATTTTGCGCTCTTTTTAGCACTGGGCATTTTATAATTTAATATAAATAAATTCTTTTAAGTTATTTTTTATAACAAATATATTTATCGCGTAAAATGATAATAAAAATTTAAAAATTTTTTAAGTTTTAATATTAAAATATAAATATAAATATAATATTTTATATTTTTATTTTAAATTTAAAAGTTTATATTTTAAATTTAAAAATTTGTATTAATTATGATGCACGGCTTGATATAACCAAGGCATAGCTAATGCTGCATCCGTATTAACCAATGTTAAACATGATAAAATATAATATGCACCTAAAGATTTAGAAGCAGTATTAATTCCAGATTTAACTAATAATTCCATAACCATCAAACAAATTTTTTTTATATATAAATATTCCTTTAAATGCATATTTATTGATATATATTGTCTAAAGGGATTACCGGTTGGTGGGCAAATCTCTCGTTTTACTGAATCTGGTATACTGGCTCGATAATTCCATATATCAATTAATTCATTTAAAAATAAAATTAAAGAATCTTTATTTAAATTATTAAACCACGAACTATTACTATAATTTCCTAATAAATTTATCTCATGAAATAATGAAATAATTCTCAATTCTAAATAACCTTCCTCGTGATTAGTTTCTAGATCTTTAAAAATAATATTTATATCGATATGTAAAAGTTTACTATATTGTATTATTTTTAATATATTTTTTAAAATATCATTAGACAATGGGGTTTTAGTATAAGGATTTTCTATAGCAGTGTTATTTTTTAAAAACAAATTATACAATGATAATATATTAAATCCATATATGTAATCATTATCATCTTTAAAACTTATAAATTGTGAATATATTATATCCTTTATATTCTCCATTGTACAAAAATCAGTTATATTAACACATAAAGCTCTATTTTTAAAACCTGGACCATGTAAATTAATATATCGACTAGTCAAAAACCCACGAAATATTTTTTGAATAAAAACAATATGATATGATAAATATAAATAATTATATGCTCGTTTTATTAATTCATTTTTATTTCCACTATATTTTTGACTATTTGCTTTTAAAATATCTTTTAGATAATTGATTTTATAATCAAAAAGTAATAACCAATTATAATGTTTATATTCTGGTATAGTAAAAGTTTCGTCACTAATTTTCAATTTACTTATTAAAGTTTTTTTTGGTATAGGTTTATGTAATAATACATCTAATAAATTATCATATTTCAATTCATTTGATTTCTTTCTAGCCATTTTTCTCATTCGTTTTATTGATATATAGCCATTTTCATTTAATATATTTTTATTATAATCATTTATGTTAGGTATAATATCAGTAATATTATTATTATTATTATTATTGATATTACTATTACTATTACTAGTCATATAATTTATATATATATTTTATATTTTTATATATATTTTATATTTTTATATTTTTATATTCTTGAAAAATTAAAAATATTCTATACTTGTCCATCTAAAACTTTTAAATATGACATTTTTATTATTATAAATATCTGAATTTTCTTGTAAAAACTTAGAGAGAATAGTATATATTTTTATTAAATTCTTATTTTTATAATTATGTTTTATATATAGAAATATATTTTCTATTTTTTTTTGATTATTTTCCTGATTATAATCATTTGTAAATAATAATAAATTACTATTATTTTTTATACTAAATTCTATAAATTTATTGTGATTATACATAAATATTAATTTACAAATGAAATATGCAAATACATTAGTATTTTCCTTATATTTTTCGAGATTTTTTTTATTATTACTAATTAATTGTTTATATGTAAGATTCATATGATTTAATATTTTAATACATTGAATATACGTCCATACTTTTTCAATTTCATATAACTGATTAAATATATTTATAAAATTTGTTATTTTAATACTATTATCTATCATTAAAGCATCATTATATAACATCGAAACATAATACACTATATTTATTAATTCTGTCCAAAATTCAGTATATCCCTCATAAATATTGAATTTTGTATCTTTTATTGGAAAAATATTATATATATCATTATTTAATTTAAGATGATTAAGCATTGCAAAATCTATTCCTAAAGAATGAAACATTTCATGTATAAATACTTTAAAAAATTCTTCTTTTCTCCATATAAAAATTTGCGAACTTATTTGGCATGGGATAGTATATCCCCCATTTATATTTTCACTACTAATAATTTCAGATTTTGTATTCGGAAACATTTTTTTAAATGGAGTCATAAAAATATAAAGCTCTAGTTTCTCTGTTTTACATCCATTCTTCCTATAATTTTCTAAAAATAATATCATACTTAATATGTGTTTTACATAATTATTATATATGTTTTGAATTTCTCTTGTTAATTTTTCTTCATATACAACAAAATATATATGATAATTTCTAGATAAATTAAACGTATATTTTATTAAAATACTTTTCTTTGTTTTAATATAATGTCTTATTTCTGGACTTAAATAATCATTATCGTTCAGAAAATGTTTAATAAAACCAGCATTATCGCCATGTAAATGACTAATTACTCTCGAAGTATTTATATTTATTTTGTCAACATTTGTTTGAGATAACATCATTTCATTAATAAAGTGTTCAATTAATTTGTCAGTATTATTATTATTTATATTATAAATAAGTTTACCAATTTCTGCTTCATTAATTGTCTTTAAAATATTTTCTACAAGAAAATGAGATATTTTTGTTAACATATTAATATTTATATATATAAAAATAATATATATTATATAATAAATGAGTCGTCTAAATGTAGATAAATTATTAAAAGCATTAGACAATGATAATAATGAATCTATTATAGAAACCAATAAAAGTGATATTAAACAAATAAAAAATAATGTTTTTCAACAATTAAATTTACCGAAAGATAAATTAAAAGAATATCATCTAAAATTACGAGATTATAGATATGTAGATGATGTAAGCGAAATACAAAGTGGTTGTTTTTTTCGTTGGATTAATCTTAAAAATCCAGAAAATATATCTTTAACTCGTGGAGCATTTTTATGTGATATTGGTATTAATAATGATGGTATACATTTAATATTTAAAATACCATATGGACAGCATTGTCAAATACGCATGGATGAAGTTTTTTTATTTCAAAAATTAACAGAAGATGAACATGTTATTTTAAGTGCAATGAAATTTTTACAAAAATAAATATCTAATAAGTAGTTAATGAATATTTAATGAATATTAAATTAATATTAATATTTATTAAAATTAAGTTATTAGTAAATATTGTGTATGTTATGTGAAATATGTTAGTTTATGCCAATTTATGCCAATTTATGCCAATTTATGCCAATTTATGCTAATTTATGCCAATTTAATCCCACATCAATGACAACATATACATAATATTTGCTTTGTATTGAATACACCACGTACCACCTATACATTTTTCCAGTTCGCCAGAATCCATCAATAAATATTTAATCATTTCATCTGTTAACGAATTTTGTGCAACTATTACACCGTCATAACTATCATCCGAAAGACTTTGTTGTTTATAATAAAACGGGTTCGCTCTATTTGCGTTATCTTCCAATTTTTCAATAGATATATCTAAACATGAACCATTTGAATATTTATAACTATAAGTTATATCATAATATTTATTGGCATTACTGTACAAAAGTAATTTTACATTAATAGTAACATCGCAAAAAATATCTTCAACGTTGTCAAATAAATCATAGAATCTAACAGTTTTCGTTACTTCTGATATAATAGAAGTCATCTATATTGATATATATTAAAACAGTATAATAAATATTTTAATATAACTATATTATTAAAATATTTTTCAATTTTATTTACCTGAATGCAAATATAAGCAATGGTTTATTTGTATTAATTTCAGTAATTTATTAGTAAACCGTCCGGGCCACCATATGGAACATTTTGAGAATCATTTCTATTTCCAAAATTTACATACCTTTCCATACACTCCATACAGTAGGGAATATGTCGTTTAATGATTGGTCCTTCTTGACATGCATATATTCTATTCATTGTATTTTGATCATAGATTTCAAAATTTACATTATTAAACATTATACCATCATATAGTTCTCCGGAATTCTCTATATCATAACTAGTTGGAGGTAAATAATTCGGATAATAAAAATATATACTTCCTACTACTTTTTTTCTTCGTAATGGTCCCTGAATTTGTCGGTTAAGATTTTCACAACAATTATTATTAATACAATACTTCAATTCATGTCTACATGGTATATAATTTCCGCAGTTATTAAAATTACACATAGCATATTTATTGTCATCTTCATACATATAAATTTTATTTTGTACGTTTATTTTTTTATCAAATAACCAAATGATCATTTCTACAAAACTTATGTTGTTATAAAATAATTTATTCATCGATCGACAATTAATTTTATCTTTTATAGATAGCTGACTAACTAATAGTTTTATAATTTCTTCTGGTAATAAATCAAAAACATCCAGACAATCCATATATTACTAAGATATAATACCATTATTTTTATATTTATATTTCTATTATACTATAACCATTTTTAATTTATCCAATACACGATCAACATATTTTTCCGGAATTTCATCAAAATCGATTATTAATTTATTTATTAACAGCTTTTCATATGCATCATCCGATTTCAATTTTTTCTCTAATTTTTCCCCATCTTCATATAATTCTTCCGCCTCTTTAACTCCGCATTTTTTAAACACAGAACTTATATTATCTGATTTGTCTCCAATTATAATTTTCACAAATAAATTTTTATCAGCTTCCGGATAACTTTTCTTATTTTCAATCAATTTTTGCATCTTTAAATTAATAATATCACACCCCCGATCCCATAATTGTAAATAATCCATATCATTTGCTATTATATATATCCTATTATTTGGATCTTTATTTCTCAAATACTTTTTCGTTATCGCTATAATATCATCTGCTTCTAAATAATTTTCTTGTATAATATGGTGACACCCCGCGTGTTTTAGAAGTTCATCATTATAAACCATTTTAAAGAACGCCCCTCCCATAAATTTATCATCTTGTTCACGAGTGGCTTTATATTGAGGATATATTTTATTTCTCCAAATATCTTTTCTATGACAATCGCGTGCCGCTATTACTATCACATCGTTATGATGGTGGTTTTTTTTAGTTGTATGTAATTTTAATTTTTTCTTAATAGTTTCAACACTTTCAATCATAATTTTGCGAAACTTTTCACAAAAATCAGGATTTTCCGAAGGATTACCCAACTCAGAATCCGGATTCGCAAATTTCCACCACTGTAAAAGAGCAAAATATCTATAAAATATTAGATAACTAGTGTCTATTAAAATATAATTCATCTATATTTTAATAATAGGTTTATATTTAATCTTTTTATTCTATTATTTTTAATCAATTTTTATTTATTATAATATATTATTTAATCAAATTCTAGTAAATCATTTAATTCATTCAGTTTCTTTAATTCATTAGAATATATGGTTAACCAATCGTTAAAAAAAGATTTACAAGTCTCTGAGCACACTGATAATGATAATAGTATTTTATTAAATTCATCACTATAATATAAATTATATTTATTCAATACAATATTAAATTCTATTAACATATCTGGACCCATGTCATTCTTTTTAATATAATTATCTAATACAATATTAAGTTTATTCATTATTTCTTTTCTCAAGGGTGCAGTATATGACTTCTTTATATGATCTGGTTGTATTATATTAGAATTAAAAATATCTAAAGAAAATTTTTTACTTATAATTAAATTATTTATTACCATATGATACATGTATTGATTTTCTCTAGATGGTTCTATACATAAACCAAAATCTATAATACCTATTTTATATTTTTCTTCTATTATATCCGCTTTATCATTTTTTATAAAAATAATATTACCAGAATGCATATCCGCATGAATTATATTATTTACTATAATTGAAATTATACAAAATCTAATTATTAACGTACCAAAAATTTCCATATCAACATTGTCTATTTTATTAATTTTGAAACCATCTATATATTCCATTACAATTATATTTGGAATATCATTACATAAATCTGTATATACTTTTGGTATAGTTATCCAATTTAATTTTTCATTGGATTTTAGAAAATTATTTTGTCTCTCTATTTCTTTTTCAAAATCAATTTGATCTATTAATATTTGCTTATTATTTTTTAATAATTTATCTAAATTTAATTGTTTTAAATATGGTATATAACTCATTATTTTAAATAATAATTCATAATCATTTATTGCCGACAAAATTCTTGGTCTAATATTTTGTTTTAATACTTTAACAACTATTTGTTTTTCTTTGTACCTTCCTTTATATACAATTGCTACCACACCACTATTAATGGGTGTATCTTCTATAAATATATCGTCGTATTGTCGTAAAATATTTAAACCAGCCTGGTCTATATCGGTTTCATTATATTTCACATTATCGGTATATTGTATTAAAAATTGTTGTTCTTCTTTTGATAATAATGTTGAATTATTACATATTGCCTGAAATAATTTCACATAAACTATATTCATATTTTCTATTTTTTTTGCAAGAGATTTTACTAATTTTAACCTATCTTTGTGACATAAATAATATAAATATTGGGATATAAATATAAATGATATATAACTGATATGATTTACACTTTGACAAAATTTATAAATATGTTGATAATAATATTTATAATCATCGTTATTTAAATATATATTATAACTTTTATCCATTATATATTATATATTATATATTGATCTTTTCTATAAATTGTTTTACATTATAAAATATTTTTTTCATCATTAACCCAATTAAATGTTCCATGGAAATTGGTAACTTTTCTGATTGTATAATTTTAAATAAATAATGAATGTTTACATTATTATTAGTATTATCTATATTAATAAGTAAATTTGCAAAATCACATTGTAATCTATCTAAGTTATGTAATTTATGTTCTTGGATATGTTGATCAGATGATTCAATACTTACACTTTTAAGTGTTATATGTGTATTATTATTATTATTATTATTATTATTATTATTTTTAACGGTTTTTAATATCATATATTTTTGTTTAATTCCAATCTCTTTTGCAATATGTTTAAATTTAAATAATACATCGATTTCATTATCGGAAACTACATTTAATATTTGGATTTCATCAATTAAATCAGGATTTAATTTTTCAATTAAATCATAAATTTTAAAACTTACTAGTTGTTCAACATTTATTCTGTTTGAATCACAAAAATTTAATTGTAAGGAATATACTTGTTCTTGTTTATCTACTTCTAATAATATATTTTTTTTATTATCAACTAATACAAAATTATATGTGGTCATTATATATTTAATTTACCAATACAATATTTAATATTGTTATTACATTAAATATTTAATATTACATTAAATATTTAATATTACATTATTTTTTTATATGTTTAAGTGAAAATTTTATTAATAATATTACCGCCAAATAATCTAAAATTTCGTTACCTGTTAAATCATGATTTAATAATGGTAATCTAATAATTTTAAAATTTAAAAAGTGACCCCAATCTTTCTCTCCTCTTAATGGTATCATTTTTTGTAATATTGATTTTTTTATATTTACAGAATAATAATTATTTTTTTTTCGATTTAAGCTTTGTTGTTCATCAGTATAAAATAAATTATATCTGCTTCTATATTTATTATATTTAATAAAATTTTGTGTAAAAAAATCTACATGATTGGTTACCTTTTCGTTTGTCATTTTGTCTATGCCTTTTCTACTAATTAAATAAGCGGCAGTACTGCCACAAAAAAAATGTGTATGATATGTAGAATGAGTAGGAAAAAGTGCATCACTGTGCAATTGAATTATATCCCAATTTGGATCTAATATTTCTATTTCATTTATTGTTGTATTACAAGTTGTTAGAAAATCTATTTTATTATTGTATTTTTCAACTGGGAAAGCATCATCTTCCATTATCAAAAAATATTTATCATTACATTTTCCAGATTTAATATATATATTATTAATATGATGTGCTAATAACACATGTGATAGACCGCATCCAATAGTTGATTTTGGTGTAAAATATAATGCATATTTCGCAATAAAATCTTTATAATGTAAATGTTCGTTTTTTAATGCATTGATAGCTGAGAATCTCTCAGGAACTATACCTACGTGCTCTAAATATGGTTTTTGCTCATCGAAATTTTCTTTATAATCTTCTAGGTTTACTACAAAAGTTTTAACTAACGAATCCATATTAAATATAATAAGTATTAAATTTTTATATTTAATTTATTAAGTTTTATTTAAGTTTTATTTAATTTTTGTTAATTTTCGTCGAGTAGTTTTGTTCTTTAAAAATTTTGGACGTTTTTTACATGTAAATCGCCCCGATTTAAGACCTTTTTTTTTTAAAACACTATTATGACAAATACCTATTGATCTTTGTTCTAATATATCATTCGGTAATTTAACCTTTTTAATACATCTACACAATTTTTCAGCCAATATTTTTTCGGCTTTAGATTGTATAGTTTTAAACGATGTTGTATTTATATATTTTATACCATAAAAGTCCAATATTTTTAAATAATCCTTTTTTGTTAAATACATTATAATATTATTATAAAATTTTTTATAATGTTATAGTTCTTCCTAAATAAAATATATCTTTAAATATATATGTTTCATAATAGCGAAAAATTTATAGTTGTATTTGACTTAGATGAGACATTGGGCCATTTTGTGCAATTGGGAATGTTTTGGTCTATATTAGAAAAATTTTATACTTTAAAAAATGCAATATTGCCAAATAATCATTTTTATGAAATATTAGATTTATTTAATCTTTTTTTAAGACCAAATATTATTAAAATTTTAGAGTTTTTAAAAGAAAAAAAAATAAATAAAATATGCGATAAAGTCATGATTTATACAAACAACCAAGGCCCAAAATCTTGGACACATTTAATTAAATCATATTTTCATCACAAACTGGATTATCCTTTATTTGATAAGTCAATTGGTGCATTTAAAGTTAATGGTAAACAAATAGAAGTTTGTAGAACATCATATTCAAAATCTGTGTCAGATTTAATTAATTGTACTAAATTACCAGCTAATACAAAATTTTGTTTTATAGATGATCAACATCACCCAGATATGGAACATAAAAATGTTATTTATTTAAATGTAAAACAGTATGTTTATAATTATAAATTTAGTCACATGATAGAAACATATTTTAATAAATTTTCAAAAAAAATATTAAAAGTTACTACAAAACAAAATTATATAGACTATTTTAAACATCATAGTCAAGGATATAAATATGATAAGTTACATAAATCGGATTTAGAGCAAGATGTTGATAATGTTATAGGTAAAAAAATTATAGAGCATTTAGAGCGATTTTTTAAAGCAAAGAAAACTGATAAAAAAAGTCGAAAAAAATATAAATTAAAATTTAATTATACTAGACGAAACAAAAATCAGTAAAAATAAGTTAAAACTTGAATAAATTACACGCGCAAATATTTTTTGTATAAATCATTTAGTACAGGAATTTTATCAATATTTGTTTCAATAATTGCGATTATAGATGTAGTAAATAACAAATAAATACCTGCAGAAAATACGACTTTTCTATCAAAATTGGACAAGTATTTATTATATTTTATAAATGGATTAAATTTAATTATTAAAATAAACGCTATATAAATTTTTATAAAATTTCTCAACTCATCTAAATATTCTGGCGCAAAGGTTGTTATCCCCAATAATGCAATAATATATAAAATATAAGATCCATATAATGCATATGTGAATATCGTTTCATATAATTCGACCATTTATATTTATTTATATATATTTTATTTAAAAATAATAATTATCAGTTAAATAATTATTATTATATTATAATTAAAATGATAATAAGTTTATTATATTTAATAGGATTTACTTTACAAAAACAATCTTGTATAATTTTTTTTTCAGGCGGAAGTAATTTAATATCTCCAAATATTTATTCTGATTTTCTTACAAAATTTAATAGTAAATATAAATTATATAAATTTCCATTTTATTTAAACAATGATAAAAGTAATAAAATATCTGAAAAATTAATAGATAAATTCCATGAAGAATATGATAATATTATTTTTATAGGACATTCATCGGGGTGTACAACTGCTATTAATAAATGTAATAATAAAGTTACTAAATTAATATTATTGGATCCGGTAAAAACACCTTTTTATCACTATAATAAAAATCTAGATTATTTAGAAGATATTTTATTTATAAATGCAGAAAAATCATATAAATGGAGTAAATTTCCGCCATTTATACCATTTATTCCTTTTTTTAAATTAACGCCAGATGAAATAAATATTAATAAAAATAAAATTTTTACTATAAATGTTAATAATTATGGTCATTCTGATATAATAAATAATCCATGGCGTAATATAATGCATTATTCAAGAATAAGTGTAGGAAATAATAAACGATCAAAAAAATATATAGATGCTTACCATCATTTTTTGAGTCAATATATTAGAACATTTATAAATAAAAATGTTTCTGTTACTAAAACATTTTCTAATAATTTACACTTTATATAAATTATCCCAAATACTTCCCACAAAATTTAACTTATTATCAAAATAAAAAACACTATCAACTCTGTTAAAATACATATCTTTATATAAAAAGAAATGATTGGTTATTTCTTTAGATTGTTTAATTGATGCCTTAGTAAGTGTTGAATCATAATATACTTTATCCATTATACCATTCTTATAGTAGATATTATCAGTATAATCTATTAATTTTTTACTAATATCATATCTTTTATATTTTAATAAATTGTAATCAACACTTAAGTATATTTTTTCTTTTTTTGAGTTACAATCCAATAAAATATTATTATTTACTTTATTAAAATAAATATCATCTTCTTTTTTAAATATATTTAATGGATCTAATGATAAACCATTTGATAAATAATCAAGAATTATAGTTCCTTTAGTTCCATCTATATTTTTTACATATGTATTAATTTCACATCTTGTAATATTTTTATTATTTAAAAATACAGGACTTGTGCAATTATAAACATTTACACTTAAAAAAAAAGCTGGTTTTTCATATAAATTCATTTTTAAAGGAATTAATTCTAGACTATCAGTATATTCATTTATATAATTATTAATAAAAGTTACCTGTTTTGAATCTAATTTAAAATTTATATACGTGCTATATTGTTGCACACACATAGGAGCTAATAAATTATTTTTATTTATTGGATTATATGCAAATGATGGCATACCTAACAATAAGCCGTTATAGATAAATCTTAATTTTTCTATTGGTGATATATACATTATGTGTGTTGTAATATATATATAATTTAAATAATTTTTATATCAATTAATTTAATATGTTATTTTAAAATAAAGTTTTTAAAATATCAATAATAATATCAACATCTTCACCTAATTCCGGATTATATTCCACAATATCAATACTCATTAATTTTCCTGTATTTTTAACTTTTCTAAAAATATTTTTTAAATCAGATACTGATTTACCATTTTTAACTGGTGTATTAACAGAACTGAAAGCGCTTGGATCAAGACAATCAATATCAAAACTAACATGAATTTTATCAAATAAATTTGCCCATTCATCAAATTCATTGTCACTATCGATAATTTTCATATTATTTTCTTGAAATCTATAGAACTCAAGAGAGTCAAGATCTCTTAAACCGTAAAAACCAAATTGATAATAATCTAATGGTGGCCCATTGGCTAAAATAGGTAATGTATCTCCACAAAGAATTGAGACTGGCATACCGTGAATATTTTTACTTTCTGAAGTTTCCATTGTATTAAAATCAGCATGTGCATCACACCATAACACTCCTAATTTTTCTCTATTCATTTTAGTATACTCATTACTTGCAAAAATACTAGATATTGCTACTGTATGATCACCTCCAATAATGAGAGGAAATTTATTACTATTTAATGTATTCCAGGTTTTAAGAAAGCCATCTCCAAATAGTGAAATCATATGTTGAGTAGGATTAATTGTATAATCATTTTCAATATTTAAAAAGTCTAGTTTTTCAAAAATTTTTTCCGGAGCCTTACTAGAGCCTTTAATATTGGCACCATTATCAAATGGAATTTTAATTGTGTTTACAAGTAGTCCTATCATAAAAGTATTAGTAAAATACATCATTATTATATAATAATAATGTAATTTATTATTTTATTTTAATTCAATTTTAAAAAAAATTTGTTATAAAGTATTTATTGTTATTTAACTTTTTATTTTTAACTTTTATTACATCCTAATATATTTAAAACCATTTCATATAAATTATAAATAAATTGATTCTAAATATAGATTAAATATATATATTAAATATATATTATATGAAAGTATTACCACCAATAAAAACATTAATAAAAAAAGAAAATGGAGATGAAATAAAGCAAGTAAATGGGGAAATATATCAAGAAAATAGAAAAATAGAGGAAAAAGATGAAAAAGAGGAACAAGAAGAAGGAGCGGAAGAAGAAGGAGCGGAAGAAGAAGGAGCGGAAGAAGAAGGAGCGGAAGAAGAAGGAGCGGAAGAAGAAGGAGCGGAAGAAGAAGGAGCGGAAGAAGAAGGAGCGGAAGAAGAGGGAGCGGAACACGAAGGAGAGGAAGAGGGAGCGGAACACGAAGGAGAGGAAGAAGGAGAGGAAGAAGGAGAGGAAGAAGAAGGAGCGGAAGAAATAGAAGAAATCAGTAGTGAAAATAGTGAAGAAAATGAAAGAAGAAGGACAATTAAATGCATAATAAATAAATTAAATAATGACAATGATTTAGAATTGGGTTTAAAAAAAAATAAAATAGATAAAAAAAGTAAAAAATCTAATAAAAAAAGTAAAAAATCTAATAAAAAAAATGAATTAATAAAGAATTTTGAAAAAAGTAAAGGTTCGCCATTAAATAATTTACAAGTAACAAATTTTGATGAATTTTTTGAAAATAAATTTAATAATAGTTTTGATAATTATGAAGTTTTAATGAAAGAAAATAGAAAATGGGATAATAAAAGTATTTTATATATTAATATAATTAAGGATAATTGTAGTTTATTAATAAACGATTATAAAAATAAAGCTAAAGAAAATAAAAAAAAACATTTATGGTTATCATTTGCTGGAATATTAATTCCATTAATAATGGCTCCAATGAGTGGTATTTTAATAGATGTAAAAATAATGAGATATGTAGAAATGATTATATTTATTATATTAAGTATTATTAATACTATTATAATAAAATTTAATTATTCTAAAAAATTAGAAAAATATACTTATTTATCTATTAAATATAATGACATATTATCTGATATAGAATATCAGATAATTAAACCAGAATTATATAGAGAAAATGTTAATAGTTTTTGTACAAAAATTAAAACTAAATATGATTATTTAACTAGAAATAGTTTTACAATTTAATAATTACAAACATTTATCAACTATATTATAATATAATTGTAAAAGATCTGAACCAAAGTTGTCACCCATCTGTGCCATTTTTATTGATAATAAAATTATATTTTTTTTTGTAACATCATCAAAAAGATTATGTTCTAAAATATAGTTGATAAATTCATTATTTGCATGTAAAACATTATGACCAATCGAATCAACTTTTGGTAATAGAGATGAAATCTGTTCAACTATAATTTCTCCACTTTCTTTACCATTAGATAATTTTGTATGTAATAAATTATCTAAAATATTATAACTATCTTCTTTATTTAATAACTTTATATTATTATTATTATTTACATTTTGCTTTAGGTTTTTAAAAGTATTTAAATTTGTAGGTGTAAATTGATATGATTCATTAATAAAAAGTATTGTAAAAAAAGTAATTATTTTGTTTGATATCATTTATAAATACTATTATTATATTTTTAACTAAATTTTAATAAATATTTAAAGATATATATATTAAATATAGAAATGAAGATATATTCATTAATAGCAATACTATTTGGAATAATAAATAATAAAAGTGTTAATGGATTTTTTCTAAATAATCTACCAGTTAAAATTGTAAATCCTATACAATTTACATCAATAAATAATGAATTATTAGAAACGACTGATTTAAATAATAAAAACATTTTCAATAGATCTATTGTTTTTTTTCCAATAGAAACTAATAATAATTTACCGATAAAATTATATAATAATTTTTTAAATTCTATTTTAGATAAAAAATTAAATGTTTATGCACCGACAGATAATAATAATCAAAATTTTTTAAATGACTTTAAAGAAAATAATGATACAATAACTGTAGTAGCTCACTCAAACTCAGCAATTAAAGCTATTGAATATTCTAATAATAATCCATTTGTAAATAATTTAGTATTAATTGATCCACTTGATTTAAGAAGTAATAATGATAAAACAGAAGATATTATTGAACTTACAGATATTAATTCTATAAATAAAAATAAAAAAAAATCACTAATAAAATTAAATAATATTAATAATTTATTAATTATTAATAGTAAAAAATCGAATGATTGGAGACTATTGCCAATAACATTCCCCATTGGATTTTTTTCATTGAAAATGACAGATTTAAAAATATCAAAAAATATAACAAAAGATATTATAAAAGCAAATTATTTTGGACATTTTGATATTATGGATGAGGGATGGTCAAATTTTATGCATAGCACATTAAGTGTTGGTTTAAATGATCGAGATTCAGTAAAATTAGAGCAATATCATACATGGTTAGCTAACAAAATTTCAGATGTAGTAGAATAATTTATTATATAATTTTAATTAATATTATTCCATTCTTTAATATATCTTTTCCCTAAATATCTTTCTGGATGAGATAAAAATCGTGTAACTTTATTTAAGGCTACTTTTTGGGTGAATTGTTTTACCATTTCTTTTTTTATAAACTTTTCTTTACCTTTATTCATATCATTTCGACTTAAAACATGATAATTCCACGGCTTATCAGAATTAGTTTGAATAATTTCCCCGGTTATATTTGGATTTAGACTTAAATAATCATAATCCCACTCCTTATCTGGATTAGATTGAACAATTTCCCATGTTATATTTGGATTTCTACTTAAAGATCTATAGTCCCAGGGTTTATCTTGATTAGCTTGAACAATTTCAAATGTTATATTTGGATTTCTACTTAAAGAGCTATAGTCCCATGGTTTATCTTGATTAGCTTGAACAATTTCAAATGTTATATTGGGATTCAAACTTAAATATTCATAATTCCATTGTATATCAGGATTTGCTTTCACAATTTCCCAGGTTACAATTGGAATTTCAGATATAACATCATAATCCCAATCCTTGTCAGGATTATCTTTAATAATTTTCCATGTTATATTTGGATTTTCACTTATGAGATCATAGTCCCATTCGTTATCTGGATTAGCTTGAATAATTTCCCATGTTATATTGGGATTACCACCTAACGAATGCCATGATATATCTGGATTCGCTTCATAAATTTCCCAGGTTATATTGGGATTTTGACTTAAAAACCGAAAATCCCAATTTACATCTTGATTAGCTTGAATAATTTCCCAAGTTATATTTTCATTTACACTTAACATATAATAATCCCAAGGTATATGTGGATTAGATTTAACAATCTCCCACGTAATATTTGGATTAATACTTAGAGCCCTATAATCCCATTCTTTATCAGGATTATCTAAAATAAATTGTATATAATTTGAATGCCATTTAGATATTATTGATGATTTATCCATTTATTAATAAATAAAAATAAAAAATAAAAGATAAATTTCAATTTTTTGAATTAAAATTATTTTATAATTTTGGTAAAATTATAAATATTAGATGTATTATATAATTCAGAGTTAATTAATATAAATATATTATTTATATTAATTAAATTGTTAAATATGATTTCCTTAAAGAATTTTCCAGCATATGGTTTCTTTATTTTTCTTCTATAAACATAATTCGAATAATAAACTTCATGAATTTTAGTATAAGATATTTTTGGAAATGGTTTTACAGATTTTGGGTTAATATTAAAAGAATTGGTGGAAGATATTAATAGAAATATAATTACTATATTTTTCATTATTAATATTTATAAATTTAATATTATTAATATTTATAAATTTAATATTATTAATATCAATTTTTATAAATATTAATATTTATTAATATTTATAAAAATATAATTACTATATTTTTCATTATTAATATTTATAAAAATTTACATTAATAATATCAATTTTATAATATAAATATAAATATAAATATCATTATAATATTATGAGATTTATATTAAATACTTATAAACCATTAATAAGATTACCATATACTCATAACCATGATATAAGAATGAATGTATTAAATGGTTTAGATATAGGAATACCATTAAATATTTTTAGTAATATATATACAAATTTACATTATGGATATGATATTACAACCAGCCAATCTATTTTAATACAATTTTTATTGGGATATTATACATATGGAAAAGATAGATATAATGATGCTTTAGATTATATAAAAAATCCTTTTGAAACATCAAAAGATGAGTTCTATAATTTTTTATATAATAATAAAGAATTTTATAATTTATCTTTAAATCTAACATTTTTAGGTATGGTATTTATATTATTAAATCAAGAAACAAGTAAAGAAATATTATATAATTTACCATTTATTCCTTTATTTTATATAAATGGTGCATATAAATATTATAAAAAATATTTATACATCTATAAACCATTATACATTTCAATAATGTGGGGATTAGCAACAGTTATTTTACCATGTATATTATATGAACATAATTACAATATTATAAATTATCCCCAAGATTATTTACCATGTATGTTAACTTTATTTGCTACAAGTAATTTTATTGATAATAAAGACATAGAAGAAGATACAATAAATAATATTCATACAATTCCTGTTAAATATGGTATTGAAATTTCTAATACTATTAGTTTTATAGCACTTGTGATATCCGCTATTTTATTAATAGAAAATCCTAATTTTGAAAATAGAATGGTTATAAATAGTCTTGTAGAATTGCAAAATATAGGAACAATGGCACTACTTTATAATAACACATTTTTAAAAGATTTTTTATAATGCCATTATTTGAGAAAATATTATATTATTATAAATATTATTATAAATATTATTATAAATATTATTATAAATATTTATAATAATATTAAATTTAATTGTACATAGTCCAAGATAATAAATATCGATTATCATATTTGTGTAATTCTTCATAATTAATTTTTGCAATATCTGATGAATAATTTACTAAATTTTTTATATCACAAACAACATTCTTGCTATTTATGGATAAAATATTATTATAATATGGACATTGCGCTATTCTATATATATAAAGTTCATCTTTCATTATTTTACCGCCAATTATATAAATTATATTTGATTTACCAATATCAACCTCTGGAGTCCAAGCAAATATAATTGTATTTTTTTTATATTTATTTATTGAAATAAAACTTTTCATATCATATATACTTGTCTCAATAAATTTTGCATCATTACTACATTTATTGATATCCATATTATCTATTTCTTTATCTTTTGATAAATAATTTATCCAATTATTTATTACAATTGATGCATGAAATGATTGTATGATATTTAATTTTTGTTGATATCCTTTTAATGGATCATAATTCATATATATATTGCACAAATTTTTATTACTTATATATTTAATATTTTGTATATTTTGAATTATATTAAAACATATAACAGGTGTTATAAATAATAAATATTTGATTTTAAACATTATTAACATACAATATTTATTAATAATTTATTTTTATATTATTTATTATAAATCATTTTTTTAAATTTTTAATTTTATGAAATACTTGTAAAAATAAAAACATCTCTATAAGCTATTTGATCACTATTATTAACTTTTATATCAGTAACATCATGAAAATTATCATTATCATTTAAAATAATAAAATCACCGGATTCCATTTTTTTTGAATATATTTGTTTTTTATTTTTATCATAAAAATTATTAATTCCATCTTTTATATTAACTCTATTAATACACAAAATACCCACAATATTAAAACCATCTTGATGAATTCCTTCGGGGGTAACTTTATTATCATTATTATTTGCGTTTACTCTAATTTGATGTATTTGAATAAATTTTGGTTTTTCTCCAGTTTCTTTACTAATTTTATTTTTAAAAGCCCTAATATATTTTTTAAATGAACTATCATTTAATAAATTATTATTAATATTTGGATATTTTCTTAATGTATTACCATTATAATTATTATAATCACTTGACTGATAAAAATTTAAATCTCCAACTACTTTCATATTACCAATATTTTCAATATTAATTAATGAAAAAGCTCTATATCTTTCATTATTATAGTAATTATCTTTTTTAATTAAATTAAATGAATCTTTCACTAATAAACTTGGTTTAATATTATATTCTTCTAATGAAAAATTTAAATTAAATTTTCTAAACATATTTAAATAAGAGCAAATTTTTTTTACTTCACTAATTGTATTATAGTGCATTAAAGAAATTCTTAATACGCCATTCTTTTTACATAAATCCAAATCATCAAATAATCTATCACAATAAAAAGTGCTATTATTACAAATTAAACCCAATTCATTTAATATTAAATTTATATTATAACATTTATAGTTATTAAATAGTAAAGAAAAAAGAGGTATTTTATTTTCATTACTGGCTTCAAGAATTTTAATTTCATTATTATTATTTATATTTTTATAAAATTCTTTAGTTAGACTATTTTCATAATTACTTATTTTATCCATTGCTAATTTAATTTGATCCCTCAATAAAATTTTTGAATTTTTATTATTTTTATTATTTTTATTATTTTTATTATTTTTATTATTTTTATTA
>ERZ802819.748-NODE-748-length-21196-cov-9.72371_pt1 | contig 21196 bp, 26 predicted proteins | sample MGYA00345647_ERZ802819 | MGnify/ENA primary metagenome ERZ802819 (study PRJEB30503, sample SAMEA104212355) | marine metagenome | biome: Westerlies Biome; feature: [SRF] surface water layer (ENVO:00010504) within the epipelagic zone...; material: water...
AAATGATGATATACCAATAAAGTTTTCCTTTAATCTTGTTTCAGTTAACGAAAACAACGACGACATGAATCAATTTGAAATACATGCATCAGACAATAGTTACATTGTTTTGGAAACACATTCAATCACAGGGATGTTGGTTCCAAAGTTAAAAACAACCGATGCACCATCTATATTTTCCATTATACCTTGGAGAGAAGATATAGTATGTACCGATGTTATTACACAGAATTGTCTACCATTTTCCATACAGTGTCCCTCAAATCAAGTACCAAATGAAGACAAAACGGACTGTATTTCTTGTCCCGGTAATACAGTACCAAATGAAGACAAAACGGACTGTATTTCTTGTACCGGTAATACAGTACCAAATACGCAGAAAACAGGTTGTACTCCTTGTATCGGAAATACAGTACCAAATGAAGACAAAACAGACTGTTTTTCATGTCCTAAGGTAGATAGGAAAGAGGCGAATGATGAAAACACTCAATGTGTACCAAAAAGATGTGGTCCAGGACACAAAGTGAAGTACGCTAATACAGGAGGCACGGAGTCACTTGATTGTCAAGAATGTCCTAAAGGAACCTATCAAAACAATTCAAATTTCACAGGTGAAAATTGTACACAATGTCTCGAAGGTACGACAACATCAGCAAAAGGTAGCACATCTGGTGATTGTAAGCCATGTAACTTTTATGATACTAACAGTTCGTGCACTCAAGCTCGTGGGTGTGACTGGAAGCCACTGAACAAAAAGTGTGTTGATTTTGACAGATCGACAGCAGTCTAAAATATATTCTTTGGTGTAAATTTGTTTTTAAATCTCTCTAAGACAATATCCGAATTACACTAGTACATAAAACAGAATGTAATACATACCAAGTAGATTTGATTTAACATTTAATATATATACCGATAAGAAACCAATAATCTGCTTATAAACAAGATCCTATACATAACTAGAAGCGCAAACAATGAATCTCTTCAGCTGTTTCAAATGTCAAACAGAACATGAGGTGGAGATCCAAGAGACCCAAGATCCCACAAATGATGTAGAGATCCAAGATCCCACAAATGATGTGGAAATCCAAGAGATCCAAGATCCCACAAATGATGTGGAAATCCAAGAGATCCAAGATCCCACAAATCAGGTGGAAATCCAAGAGACCCAAGAACAAAATAAACAACACAACATCAATAAATACTTCGAAACCCACATCACATATGACAAGAATAATAGGAAATACAAGTATACCATATACAACAAAGACTTGTTCTACAAATTTGGGTTGAACAAGATTAGTGAAACGAACATATACACATTGAATGATCCAAACAAGATTGCGATCAAAATTCGACTCTATGATCGAGGTAATTTTCATATCGCTAGATTCGTAGATAGTGTAAACAAATATCTTGTGCTAGACGAGGATAATGAGGCTTGTTCGTATCTCGCCGAGTTTGTCGAGAACAACAACAACGACCGAAGATACTACTACGCGTTGACGAATCCACACACTCCGAAAGCGTATACGAATAAAAAGTGTCCGAAGGATGGATTCAAGATCATTGTTTCTGAAGATAAGAAAAAGCATGTGTATGAATGTGGGTTGTCGATAGGGAATTAAGTGGAGAGGGGGTCGTACGACGAGATCATTTAGATGTCGTACACCGTTTGAGAGATTTGTTTTTTCACTTTGTTCGATTTGGGATCAAACCATTCGGTATTCGTTTGCACGATGATGCGGTCTCCTTCGTCCACAATCTTCGTAATCATTTTTAGGTTGTCGTTTTGGGATTGAAAATTCGATTCGACTTTGCGCTCCAAACCGTTCGCTCGAATATCCTCGTCATCGGTTATGGGGACATAAAGAGGTACCGTCGCACTACGCGAGATTTTGTTGTTGTTGTTCTCGTTTGCACTCATATTCTTCTGGACATGTTTCATTCGAAGAGACCGAACATGTTTCATGTTTTGGCTGACACCGCAAGCGATACGAGTTACGAGAGGCATGATTGTTAAAATGAAATCGTATTTACTCTTCAAATCAATTTTTTAAAAAGGATGATGGTTCCACGCGCTCCTCGGAGGATTGTGCGATGTTCATGACACCCTTCTTCTCGATAATGAAGCATCTTTGCTTCGTCCTACTCACCGCAGTGTACAGCAACTTCTTCGCGCTTGACTGTTGCCAACTACTGGACTCATGGGGGGTTCCCATAAACAAGATGACATTGTCGTACTCACTCCCTTGGGACTTGTGGATGGTCATACAATATCGAAGTGAAAACTCTTCGAACAACTCTTGATAGGATACCACTTGCTTTAGTCCAGAGTCGTACATGATGGTGACGGTGTTTGCGTCTGGATTGTACTCCCATATGGTTCCTGTCTCACCGTTCGCGAACATCTGCTCTTGGTCGATACAATTTTGGGTTCGCACCACCAAATCGTACAACTTGTAGTTCGTGTATGGGATGTGTTTGTTTTTGTTGTGGATGCGCTGTAGGAGCATATTCAATTTAGTGCTCCCACAATTCTTGTGGTTCTCCGGGGTCAAGAATTGTGCGTTGTGTTTGGTGAGGTTGTGTTTTTGAATGAATGTGTTCAGTTGCTGGAAGGACACCTCTTTCGTGGTTTTGTCAATGAATGTGAGATAGTCTTCCTTGATCATTGTTTCTCCGTCGAAATGATCCTCCATGAGATACTCTCCGTCGTGGATCCGTTTGATGTTCGAGATTAGGAAGGGGTTGTCTTGACGCATGATTTGGGTTAGATTAGTAATGAATGGCTTCATGAATGTGGATTTAGTCATTTGGTATAGGGGATTTCCAGCACCCACTGGCTGTAGTTGATTTTCATCCCCTAGCATAATCAATTTCGCATTGAATTGGTTCGTGTAGTGTATCAATTTTTCTAGAATGACCGTGTCAATCATGGAGACCTCGTCCACAATGATCACCGTGGGAACTTTTTCCTTGTACTTGTCCACTTTCAGCTTTTGCTTCTCCGAGGGGGGAATTCGTTCATAGTGTATATAAGGATATACGGTATATAGCATCTTATGAATGGTGCCACACAAGTCAGGATGTTTCATCGTACATTTGGACAGAAGGTTTTTGATCGCTAGTCCCGTGGGCGCGACCGCGGAGATGATGTGGCCTTTCGAGTATAGATACTCTTTCAGCACATTGACGATGGTAGATTTTCCTGTTCCAGGGAACCCACAAATGATATGGGACCTATTCACCACACATTGAATGAGCGCATTCTTCTGTTCTTGATTTAGTGTGATGGTTGTGGTCTTCTCGATGAATGCTTCGATGTCTTTGGGGTCCTCGCCTGGGCCAAAACACGCCTTGAACGCGACGGACAAATCCTCCTCGTAGTCCAAATATTTGTTGAGAGTGACGAATCCTTCTTTGCGGACGAGATGCACACCAGAATGAAGCGGCGATCTCTCTTCGGAAAAGGATTTGTACGCGGAGGCGCCAAACTCCTCACAAAAATCTTGCTTGAAATATCTCGCGTGACTGTAGAACGATTTGGTTTTCGTGACGAAATAGTCGTAGCACCACGCTTCGTGCATGACTCTCGGAGTGGTGTCGAGCGCTTCTCGTTCGGAAATCGCCTTGGCGATCTCGTACGATATCAAGGGATCGTTGAATAGGACAAACTCGAACGGGGAACGGAGTAAGTTGGTGATTAGAAAGCGTTCGTCGTGTTCGAACACGAACCGATTCAGGATAGAGAAGACACATTTCAAGGGAATCTTGTACGCCTTGATGATTTTTGAAATCAACACGGATTTGTTCAGAACGGGTTCGATGCTCGTGAGCGTTAACTCCTTTTTCACATGTTCGTAATCCCCTAGAATCCCCTCTAAGCGCTGCATCGTGACGTTATCTTTCGTCTGCGAAGGCGCCATGTTGGTCGTGATAGTCTGACACTTGAGGTGTTTCACGAGAACGATTCTACTTAAGATTGTAAGGCGAATCAAGAGTAGTAATCAATTTTTAAATCTGACGAATGGATCCGTACGAAGTTCTTAAAGTGAAGTCGAACATCTCGGACGACGACTTGAGAAGACGCAAAAAAGAATTGCTGGTTTCGTGTCATCCCGACAAAGTGCAAGACCCCGAACTCAAGAAGGTGTGCGAGGAGCATTTCAAGATGGTCACGAAAGCGTACGAGGACATTATGATCCTTCGACGCTTTCAGCACCCCAATCGAAATGTGCAGCGATCGGATTACTGCGACATGTTGTTCTCGATGTATCCTAGACACGATTTGTTCGACGAATCGTTCTTAGACGATAAGGACTCCATGTGTACAGAAACGAGTAGCGTGTTTGAAGAACTCGAGGCACACATGCGTGCGATGAAACATACATGAATTAGAGAGTAGTGGGTGTGTCGTGATTGAATGTTTCTTGAATGATCTTGTACGGATGCAACTTTATAGGAAGCACACTTTTCATGATCTCGATCTCCTCCGTGAAGTGATAGTTGTTGTCCGTGCCACGGTCGTATTTGGATTGCTCCATGGTGTAAAGCACGCTACTCGATTGAATCTCGTACGACGGAACCCTTTTGAAGATGAAGAGGATGTTGTCTTGGATTTCGTACTTCTTTTGAAAAGGGTGAACCGTACACACAATGATGGTGCACATGCATCGAATTTGGTAATCACTCACAAGCAACTTGATGTACGATTTGTACATATTGAGCGAAACATCCACGATTTGTGTGATGTGAAAGAGGTTCATGTGTTTGTACTGTGTCTCATAGATACGATTGAATAGGTTACATCGCTTTCCTATTTTGTTACGAATGACGGGATTGTTCACATTGTGGTGATGAAAGATGCATACATTGTCCCATTCGTATATATTCTCACTTAGATTCCATTCGGAGGTGAACTTCTGATTCATGAGAACAGGAATATGACTATAATCGTGCGCCATATACTTGAAAGGTTCATCGCTACCCACAAATTTGATTATGGATTCGTGTACCGATTTGGTGTGTGAAACCGTTTTGTTGTTCTTGTGTATGGTGACCAATTCGTCCGGGTCCAAAAATCCGTGGAATTGGTTAGCAATGTTTCTGAAACAAGTCTCTAGATCGATGTACATGTAGTCGAACGGTCCGCTACACGAACGAAGACCGTTGTCTCGTAGGGCATTTCCGGAAGTGCGTCGATAACCGATCGAGAAGATGTAATGCACTTTGTGTTTCATTTTTTTGGGTTTGTTTTGTTTTGTTTGTAATGTATGAATTCGTATCTTATAAGTAGATACTTTCAATTACGAAGTGTAAACGCTTTCGGTCAAAATTGAGCTTAAAAAGGTTCCCAGATTATAAAACTAAAAATGGAATGGGAACACCAACTACTACCTAACGAGCTTTTCGATTGGAGATCATTCTACAATGAATATCAAGTCCCTTACATCATTCATTTCGTGTTCGGATTAATCGAACAGACGGAACCATTTTCCTTCGTTCACTATTTGTCGATCTTCTCCGCGTATGTCGCGAATCCTCATGTGGAAACCATCTATTTTCATCATCATTTCGAAGTGTATGGTCCGTGGTGGGAGAAGGTTGTCGAGGATGTGCCATGCTTGTGTATACGGCATATTGATGTACCTACGCATATTGGTGCGAAGGAGATTAAAAAAACAGCGCACAAGGCGGACAAGGCTCGAATGGACATCTTGTGGGAGATGGGAGGGATATACATGGACATCGACACCATCTCGAACAAACCGATGAAACCCTTTCTAATGAACGAAACCACCTTGTGTAAACAGTACAGCTTAGGTTTGACGAAAAACAAAGAGCCGATCAAATACATCGGTGGAATATGTAACGCGATCATGGTTACCAAACCGAGGTCTAAATTCTTCGCAAAATGGATGGAATCGTACGAAGAGGCGTTCGACCCGGACAAGTGGGAGGAGGCATCCATATGGTTACCGTTAAGACTAGCGAACGAGTATTCGGAAGATGTGAACATTTTGGAACCAGAAGTGTTTAATGTGCCTGGATACTGGGAAGCTAATCGGATGTTCAGCGAGCATTATTTCGAAGTTCCTGATAGCTTAGTGGCCCTTCATTTGTGCGAATCGAAATCGAAAGATTACATCAAGGGCATCACCGGTTGGGAATGGTTTCTTAACAACAAGTCCGCTTTGTACGGAAAAATGATGGAGCCTTGTATCGAGAAGGGACTTTGTTGAATAGTGCGAATTGTAATTATCCCATGAGTCCTAAGATGGGACTCAGTCTAGAACCTCCTAGAAGAATGGTCTTAGTAACGGCAATGTCTGCAGGTTCAATCGTGGTTCGATTCGCGTGAATCGCAAGTAGATTGGAGTTGTCTAGTAAGACGATACATAAGTCTTCCACAACAACTTGTAGTTGTTCGATGGATGTGGTGGACAACTTCATGCTATCATCAATATCGTGTAGAGTTTGTTTGACAAGGGTTTTGAAGCTCGATTTGGGTATGTACAAACACCCTGATTGTTTTTGATAAAAGCGTATCTCTCTAAAGTACTTATTTTTCTTGAGCGTGCCTTTTTTATACGATTTACACTTCGGTATGGTGCCGTCGTGGTCGTACAACTTGATTGTAAGGTGATCTAACGCGTACTTGATTTCCTTCAGCGAAATGATTTTGCGATCAATCGATTGAGTTAGGATGACGCTTTTATTTAGCACGGTACGGATCATGAGTTGAATGTACCCATTCATTTCTTCGGGTACCGAATCAGATATGTCTTTGACACCCGCCTTCTTCGCGAGCTTCAAGACGGAACTCTTAGATACTGTCGGATAACTCTTGGATTCTTGGACCATTTGGTTCATTCGTGAATGAATATTTTTTATAAGAGTAAACTTTATTAATACCAAGATATGTACACAGTATCGAATAATACCGTCTAAAAATTTATCTATACAATATGTATCTAAAATAAAACAGATTTGAAAATGACCGATACAAAAAACAATGCGATAATGTATCCGGATGGCACCATCAAAACATTTACATGTAAAGATAAGCAGAAGAAGATTGGGAGTGGTGGTTACGGAACGGTGATTATGTGCGAAGATGGTACGAAGGTCTTGAAAACATCGAATCTTCCCATGAATCGTGAAATGAGTTTTATGGAAAAGACCAAGGGTAAAATGGCCACCTCTTGGACGCAAATGTATCCGGTGATTGTTTATCCGAGAGTCGTGACGAAGAAAACGACACAAATCGCGATGGACTTCATGCAACACACCTTGAGTGCGCGAGTCATCGCTCAAAAAGACCTTCGTGTGGTCGCCGAAACACTCGTGCGGCAATTGAATGATTTTCATCGACAGACCGAATGTACACACAACGACATCAAACCAGAAAACATCGGTATGAACAAAAAGAACGAAACCTTTGAAGTGAAGTTCATCGATTTAGGGAGTACGATCCATAAGAGTGAGCAGATGGACTCCACCATCGGAACCACATTGATGTACACTAGCCCTCTAGAAGATTTAAACGACCACACGAGTCGTATAAAGGCGGACAAATGGGCGCTAGGGTGTACCATCTTCGAAATCGTGTGCAAGGCTCAATTCCCAAAGACAAGTGAGTTAGATCACAAACTGTTTTATGGGTCTCATCTGAAGAATCCACTAGTGTCCATTCGATTGATTATAAACATGACTCCATGCAATCTGCGATACATTCTTGGGTTGAGCGAGACATACGACGACAGCAAACATGACTTCGAACAGTATCTTCAACCGAAGAGAACCATGTTCAAATACAATGATTGTGGCAAACTTATTTTTGAGCTTATGAACCCCGCTTTCGACGAAGACGCGAAAAAGAAGGTGTGTACGAAATCGCTCTCGGTTCGTGGTGGAGCGAAACCGAATAGAAATGCTAGCAAAAAAAAACCAGTAGGTAAAAAAAACCTTTGAATCCCAAAAAAAATAATATACATAAATAGAATCCATGGTGGTGAATATCACTCCTATCGCACGATCAAAAATGACAGCGTTACTTCGATCACACGACACTCCTTTCAAAGCCCTCTTGTTTTCCGTTCGAGGCGGAGGATGCAACGGATTCAACTATCATTTCGAACCGACTATGAAAGAGGCGAAAAAGTTCGATGAAGTGGTGAAGATCGACGACGATCACCGAATGATTGTATGTGGGAAGAGCTTAATGCATGTGATTGGGGTGACAATTGATTACAAGAACGACATCATGGGAAGTGGGTTCGAGTTCGAGAATCCGAACGCTTCAGGAAAGTGTGGATGTGGAAAATCATTTCATTAACAATTGTGCCATCATTTCTTTCTTGAAAATGAATGGGTTCTCATACAACCTACGAATCAAATAAGGATAGGTCTTATGGTAAGGTCCGAACGGAATGTACACCATCTTTTTTATGCTACCATTCGAGGCGAATGGTTCGTCGAACCCCATGAGAGACGCGTGGAAGCACTTCTCGCTGTCGAGATCTTTTATTTTGGAGAACGATTTCATGTTGTGCGTTCCGAAAATCATCTCTCCCACATCTTGTTGGTGTGTTTTCAAAACATCTATCGCGTAATCGTAGGCTTTGTCGGTGTCCTCCTTCGTGTCGTGAATCAACCCTGTGTATCTATCTTGGTGTAAATACGCACCACGAACGAGCTTCACATGGAGACGCTTGTCGTTGTCTTGAAAATACTCAATGTCTCTGAGGAGGTTGTTCAGCATGTCTTTGCGATACATTTGGTATGTTTTAAATATATAGGGGTTATTGTTTTCGATTAGATCATCGGTGATGGTGGAGATGCGCCTTTGAATCCCCACTTCCTCCGCGTCGATAAGGAGCTTGTTGTTGGTGTACGAGGCGCGCTTCGCGATTTGGTGTGCGATCGAAGTGGTACCAGAACCATCCAAATCGATGGACGACAATTTGAGCGCGTGATAGTTGTTCGGGAAATCATACAAGATTTGATTGTACTTCTCTTGGAAGACGAACTTGTCCTTGTTGTGCTCCACCGCATAATCAATAATGGGAATAATGTGTTTCTCTTTGTAGGATTGGATTCGACTCGATAAGTACTTCTCTTGTATTACAAACTTATTCATTTTTCTTAAATGTACTTTATAAATTATAAATCATTTATAGGATTATGATTATGGGTCGGGCTATAAAATGTAGCTTTATGTAAAAATGCACATTCCCTTTTATGGTTGGTTATGCAGTTGTGTGCGCGTCAGAACGGAGGAGTTCGAAGCTGTGGACGATGACCACGATGGTCGCATCTCTCTCAATGAGTTCCATTCTCATTTTATGAGGAAGTACGGAAAACCACCCACGAACGACCAGTGGTTCAAGTTTCATCTTGCGGATAAGAACAACAACGGGTACATCAGCAAATACGATGTCGAAGTCTTTGAGAAGCAAAATCAGTTGTTTACTTAGAGAGTATTAGAACAATTTCATTTCATTATTTTGTTTTGAAATCAAATATAAAAAAAGATTGGGAGCGAGATGTAAAAAAACCTAAACCTTAGAAACAGAAATACGATAGTTGATAAGTAACTAAAATATAAAAGATGGTTTTTAATCTTCTTAAGGAGATTCAGGAGAGGGTGGTCTTAACACATAGTGCTCAAAACCCTCGATAATTATACTATAAGATTCTAATGGATCATTGGTGTCCTCCAATGAAGAACCGTCCATTAAACCAAACTCTATAAGTATAGATTCAGGCACATTAATTTTATTCAAATATGGAATCGTGGCAAGAATTACGCTTTGTGACTTCTTCAAAAGCTCTGAATTTTTTAATTTGGTATTTTTGAAGTCATCGATCATTTTAAGAACAGATTTTTCAGTTTGCCTTGTCGGAGACCCTTTGGTTTGTACCTTCTTTACGGCCTTTTTCATGAAAGCATCGAATTCTTTAATTATTTTTTTCCCAACGTCACCGTCAGATTTAACTTGTCTACCAGTTACTGGATTTCTGATCATGTAAGTCATTGTTGTTTTATATTTATAGAAACTTTTTTTTTAAAGTTTTCAATTTTTACGAAACGCAATTTTCACTAAAAGAAAAAATTGAAATCTTTACACATCGTTGTTGGTTGTTACAAAAAACATTATAAAGATGATGGGGTTTCTTCGACTCGCGTTTTACATGTTCGATGGATATGTAGAGAATGACTACGAACGCCAAAAGCTGTGTGTGAGGGAAGACACCGAAATGTTCGCATGGATGTGTATCCTCATATGCATTGGAATCCTTCAGTGTGTGTACTTTGTGAAAGAAAAGAGAGCTAAGTGACACCGTGAATGATGGGCGACCTGAGGCGACCTGAGGCGACCTAAGTCGACCCTAAGGGCATCGAGATAATAACTAATTGTCTTCGGTGTGGCGTCTGTGCTTTCGTCCGTGACCACGGCGATCGTGTCGAATCCTGTGGACTTGTGTAAGACTCGAGCGATTAATCACATCCCCGCAAACACCATTCGTAAAATTGTACAAGAGGAAGGAGTGAGAGCGCTATGGAAAGGAATCGGTCCGAATATGATGCGTCAAATCCCTATGAATCTTGTTCGGTTTAGTTGTTTCGAACTGTTTGTGAAATGGTTAGCCCCTTGATGAATCATTTACTTAAACAAAAAGAGGCGTTTACTGGTAAGAATCGAGAGTTGTATGATACACAATGGATCGAGTGAACCGTTATCGAGAACACATTAGTGCGTTACGAAACCATCCCTTTCGAATCTACTGTAACAATGCGGGTGGTTCCCAAATTCTAGATAGTGTGACTAATTACATGATAAACTACATGGAAAAGAATCATGTGCAATTGGATTGTCCACACGAGGTCGGGGACGAGTCGAACCGTTTGTGTAAAGAGGCGAGAGAGTTTGTGGACACACTCTTCAACAATGTACGAGGAACGGTCCAATTCGGTGGTTCCACTAGTCAAATGATGACGAATGTGTCGTCCGCGCTACCATCCCATGCATACCGAGAAGTGGTCCTATGCGACGCCTTGCACTACTCCATGATCACTCCCATCGAACGAAGAACGGTGGACGCGAGATGGTGGAAACCTCGAAGTAAGCATTCATTATCATTCCACTACGAGGACTTGTACTCCTTGATCACCCCAAATACGAGTATGGTGATCATTCCTCATGTGAGCAACATTACTGGAGTGGTGTTCGACATCAAAGAGATCATTCTAAACATTCGTTCTTTGAATAAAGATGCGATCATTATGGTGGATGGGGTGTCCTTTCTACCACACGACATCATGGATGTGGAGGAATGGGATGTGGACTTTTACTTTGTGTCCTTCTACAAGTTTCTAGGACCACACATCAGTGCGGTATACATCAAAGACATAGATCAAGTGAGCAATTTGAATCATTACTTTATGAATGACTCGAAGGTTAAGGTTAAGCTCGAGCTCGGAAGTTTCGCGAACGAGACGCTAGTGGGGTTACTAGGCATTCGTGACTACATGATACGAGACTATTTCGGGAACATCGATGTGACGATAAGCATGGATAGACGAATCGTTCAGTCCTTTTTCACAGGAGTGAATGTGTTCGAAAACTATCTCACGAATCTTTGTGACAAGTATTTGGAAAGAAGTCATGTTTTTCAATTAGTCACCGATCACACGGTAATGGACGAGGATAGTGATTCGCTAGGACGCTTTCCGATCATTTCGTTACACTCGAAGTGTTGTAGTGTAGCTCACATTCATTTGTATTTGAATGAGATCGGAATCATGAGCGCGTGTGGAAAGTTCCACTGTAACAAATTGTTGGATGAGAATGTACTTCGATTGTCGTTCTTACACTACAACGATGTGGATGAGATCCACCGAGTGTTCGAGGAGTTACGAATATTCGAACAATCCTATGTTCGACTCACGAGCTTTCAACCCGTAAGAATGATCTTGAACCTCTTCGATACACGAAGCGAACACGAGAGGGACTACTCGTACCATAAGATCCCACTTTCGTACTCATTCATTAAAAAGTACGACGAACTCACGATCGATTCGAACTACGAGAATACGAGGTATCGACGATATTCGCTGATTGACACGAAGACCTTTATGGTGTATGGTACGAAGTTTCTTCAATCGAAACAGTACAATCCCACGAAAAACGGAGGGGTCGTTCGGAGTTACAAGGCGCTCAACATTTGTGAGGAGGAATGCTTCCATAGAATCGTCACATACTTTGTGGATCATGTAAAAAAAATCTCTGGGTTAGATTGTGCTAAATGTATGGTGCACCAAATCCGTGTTGAGGTGAACAACGATTCGGTGACACCCGTACCCGAAGGCATTCACCAAGACGGATATCATTATGTCGGGATCATGTGTGTGAGTCGATCGAACATTATGGGAGGGATCAACAAGGTGTACAATTTGAAGGAAGAGGAGGTGTACAGTACGATGCTGAAAGAGGGTGAAATGATTATCATGAATGATCGTAGAGTGAAACATTATGTGTCCAACATATCACGACTCGATTCGTCGAAGAAAGCACATAGGGATATACTAGTAATGACTACTGTCTTTTAAAATTTGAAGTTTAAGTTAGTCCTACTTTGGTTTTATTTTTAATTTGAATCATGGACACCATTCGATGTAATTGCGAAACGAACCAAGGAACTCGCTGTCAAAAGTCGGCGAAGTTCCGATACGAATTCTCCAACGGTACAATCACATACTCGTGTGGAAATCGTTTCCATTCGGATGGAATCATAACTAAAATGAATTTGGAAGACTCCATTCGTGTGTTCATGTTCGACCGAACCACGAAACAATTCATCGAGTCCCACACACTAGATTGTTTCAACTCTGTGTTTGATTCGAAAATCTTTTATGGTCCTTACCTAGAGAAAGAAACTTACCTTAAGGAGCTCAAAATTCAAAGCATAAGGTATTCGAAACACCTTGTAAAGTATATGAATACGCTCGATGTAATGAATGCGCTTCGAGAGGAAGCCGTCACTTTAAGAACTAGACTAGAATCACCCTTCTTATCGATACCAGAAGATGAATACGAAACCATGTCGAAGAGATTAGTGTTTGTGGAGCTTGCGATCATGGACAGTATAAATGATGTGGCGTGTATGATCGAAAGCGAACGAATATACTTCTGCGCCAAAGAGAAGTACGAAAGTGTGCTCACTTTAACCATCCCTTGGGTTATCGAAGAGGATACGGATCAATGCAGCATATGCTTTGATGATGTAGAAAAAGAATCAGGGGGTCAAATCTCGTGTGGTCATTCATTTCATAACGAATGCCTTCGTCCTTGGTTAAAGCATCATAACACTTGCCCTAATTGTAGGGAAGATGTGTGTCTACTAGAGTTCGTGTCTTAGTAGATGTGAATGTACTACAGTTCGTGTCTTAGTAGATGAGAATCTACTACAGTTCGTGTCTTAGTAGATTCTCATCTACTACAGTTCGTGTCTTAGTAGATTCTCATCTACTACAGTTCGTGTCTTCGCGTATAAACTTTTCAGCATTTTTACGAATCCTTGTTTCACTAACGCGGCTACGGGCGTTATTCCTTTGTAATCCATCAACTCTTTCATATTGTATTTAATGATTAGAGTGGGTACGGTTGGAACTTTACCTGTAATGAGTTTGGAAGAAATCGTAATGTTCGATACAATCGTCAGCATTTTTTTCTGTTTTATGGTCAACTCCTTTTCTGTTTTCCTTTCTAAGTAATTCATGATTCCATCAATGACGAAGGAAACCAACGCTTGGATCAGCAAATGATTGAGAGGAGGTAGTTGGGTGGGATCGGACAGTAGCTCCTCGATGATCTCCTTCAAGATCTTCTCGAACTCCGAGGTACCTGTCGTAATCTTTTTTATTTTGCAAATGTCTTCTGGCGTTTTCATATTCTTGTCGCAGTCAAAGTTTATCACGAACGAGTTGGATGGAGGATTTCTAGGAGGTGATCCATGATTCGTTCTCTTCGTGACTTTAGGTTTTTCTCGTTTAAAATCGTTCGTTCGTTGGAGACTCTGTCCCTTCGCTTTCGCGGCGGTCTCTACGGGATTTCTTATTCTAGCAGAAGTTATATTCTTTCGTGGTGCATGAGTTCCTTGTTTAGCGGGTCTCTCTAGAGGAGTTACTTGTTTAACGGGTATCAGTACAGGAGTTCCTAGTCTTACTGAAACATTCCCACCCTCACTCGAACCTTTTTGACTTTGAATTTGACTTTGACTGTGTATCTTGGGTGGATCATCGACGCTTGTTTGGGTTGATTCGTTCTTTTTCTCAGCCTTCTTTCCCACCATACTGTGTTATATTCTATATACTATAAAGCAATGTTAAAAGAACTAAACACTACCCCCAAAATCGAAGGTGTTGTCGGGCTCAATCACGAGACACACTGTGGTCGGATTCATTTCGGTTTGAATGGGCACACTCTTTCGCATCTTGTTTCTTCGGTAGTCTTTCCATCGGTCCGCTAACAAACACACATACAGTATAACAGATATGACTAGGAAACTTACCACTAAACTTACAGTGTGAAGAGGAGGTTGTATGGAATCACACATTTCGTCACAAGGTACATACACATCATTCATGTAACAACATTCATTCGTGATGCACCTTTTGAGATGCATTCGTTCCATGAGGTCTACAGAACATGTAGACTGTAAGTAAGTTTGTTGAGTTGGTGTGTGTAAAAAATTGAAATGGTTGGTGATGATAAAGGAATTTAAGACCTATTTACAAACAACATAACAGAATAATGACGACATTAGAAACAACCACACCTACGATTCTCACTTGTGGGTGTAACACGAAGAGTGGAACTGCGTGTAAACGACTCGCTATATACAAGTATATATATGTCCGAACGAATGAGGAGAACACCATTATGTATTCGTGTGGGATCAAGTGTCATCGGGAACAAGTCATGAAACAACTCTCCTTAGAAGCCTTTGAGTGTTTGAAGTATCTAGTGATACGCAAGAGGAAAAAGTCGAACTTCGAACTTATCGTAAGAAGTGCGGACATCGTAAAGCACATAAGTGGATTCGATAACATCTTTCACAAACCGTTCACGAAGGAGTACACGATTTGGAGAGACTTCAACAAACTGAAGCTCGAATTCAAGACCGCACATCACACTATGAACACTCTGTATAATGTCGACCGAATATACTCTTCGAACGCGAGGCGAGTTGATTTGATTGCTTCCATCAATGCGATCATGGAACCGTACATTGAGTCGGACGATACAGGCACCTTTCCGTCCGAGTATGCACTACAAGATAGGGTGAATGATTTATTTGCGGAGTTGCGTGACCTCAATGAGTATTTACGAGAGTACTGGAGATTTTTCAATCAGGACTTTAAGCCACTCAAACACAAATACAAAAATATGAAGACATTGTACAAAAAGGAGTTCTTTTCCATCCAGTTACCTTGGCAAGATTCGATGCATAATGAATGCAGTATTTGTTTGTCCGAAGTATGTCATGATAAAGGTGGTCATCTGTCTTGTGGACATTCATTCCACAACGAATGTATTCGAAAGTGGGCCGATCAAAAGAAGTCCACTTGTCCAATGTGTAGAGTGAGCTTCGAGATTTCTAGTATTCTAAAGAATAATTGGTTGCATGAATGAATGGTTATAAATCATTCGACATGTATATAATGCAGGTGTTTACCCTTTTCTTATGAACATTGTTTTGGAGCCATGAATGAATGTACATAGAAAAAACTGAAACTAAAAATCACGGAAGAGTTAAGAATGCTGACTTCATCATTTTTGATTACTAGGGATATTTAACAATGTTGTGTTGATTTATAATACATATACCATTTCGTGTTCACCTCTTTTCTACAATTTGGACAAGAGTGTGTATCTTGTTTGAACCATTTTGATATACATTCATTGTGGAATACATGTCCACAAGGCAAACTACCACATGTTGTTTCATCTTTTGTTTGATCAAAACATATCGTACATTCTCCATGTTCTTTAAAAGGTAATTTGTAGCATAAATTATTCGTGTACATTTCATTGAATTTCAAATTGAATGTGGATAGAACATGTTGTCTATACTCTAATTTTGTCAAATTATCTATTTCATTTACGAATTTACTCAATTTATCGTTAATTAGATCTACATTTTCTAATGATCCTGGAGTTCTATGTGTATTTGTTATTTGATTTATAGTATCATTTACGGTTGATTTTTTAATATGTAAATTTAGTAATACATCTAAGTTGTCAAAAGTTGTTTCAATTTTATGTCTTAGTGTATATACATCAAATTCTGTCATTTTTTCTACTTTTTCAACATACTGAAAACATTGACTATTTTTTGACTTTCTTTTGTAAATTTTGATATCGTTCTCATCACAGTTTAGACATTTTATGTTTTCAATATGGTTTTGAATTCCACATGAAAACAGTTCTACACCGTCTGAAAACGAACACATGTATTTGACCGAATTTAGGCATGTATCTCCATTATTTAATCTTGCAGCACAAAAATCTGGACAGCGAATAGTTGTTCTGCATTCATCGTTAACAGTTGAGTTCATGATAAATATCAATATGTATGCGTTATGTGTATTTTACTTTACCTCTAAAACATTTTTTCAATTTCAATTTCAATTTTTTATTTTCCTTGAAAAAGAAATTTTTGTGGTGATCCGATTCATCTTACTGTGTGTTTTGATCGCTTGTGCTTTGCCTTCTTGTGGCTCGAAATGTTGTCTACGGATACTGCTTTAAATCGTGCGAAAGAAAAGTAGAAAAATGGAAGTACAAAAACGAACAGATACAGGTGTTATGCAAAACTTTACCTTTTATTCTTCATGTTTACCCCAGTCAATGTATTTCGATAGTTGGTTTCTAAAGATGTCGAGTTCAGGGATCATGTCATACAATTGATTGTGTACACACTCTTCTTCGAGTTCATCAAGCTTTACATCAAGCGTTTGTGAAAATATCTTTCCAAGTAAGAAGATGTCTTCATGAAGCGTACATAGATAGTCGAACATTTCAAGCACAACCTTCGATTTGTTCTCACTACCGTTGGTGTCTTCAGTCCTTTTCAGAAAACGCATAAGGATTTGAATCATATGATTGGTCTTCTTCTTGTAGTGATTGTCCGCATGAGTAGCCGCAACCGTATCCACGAACGGCTGTAGTTCATGTCTCAACTGCGAATCGTTCACCATCGAGAATAACCCGACGACTCCTTTGTCCGCTAGAGGAAGCTTGGATGCGATTATGGTCGCGATCCCTGGTGTGGTCAGAACACTTATCTTGAAGGGTGCTTTCAAGGTATCCATACGATGAGCCTCCGCGAGAACCATAGAGCGAGTGAGAACCATGATCTCTTTGTTCTCTTTGTTCTCTTTGTAGTTGCTGTGTAGTTGCTGTGTAATGAATGCACAATTTTAAACACTTACGAATCTTGTGTACGGGATTTCAATTTTTTACAAATCGTGGAAAAACAAAATATTCATTAATAGGATAATAACTTAGGAATGAAGGTATTAATCGCGGGACCCTACAACGCAGGTGGAAATCGTTTGTTAGAGTGTATTCGGATGGTGTGTAAGATATGTGACATACTTGTACATTATGGGAGTTATGTCACATTCAATAGTAAGAAAGCGAATGAGTTCGAAGGGATGTACATTATAAAGTGTAACGAATTGCATGAGATGTATTTCAATGTCCAATTCTTTGATTATGTGTTCGTGCCCATTCGTGATGTGCGATACTACTGTACGATGGACTTAGAAGCCATTCAAAATATTGCGCTTTTTCGATGCTGGAAAATCCAAGCCACCAAGGTCGTACGATACGAACAATTCGATATACACCAACTCGTGGAGGTCTTTACCTCAATGAATGTGCGATTACATAAAGAAGTGATTGAATATATAAATGATTTCATACAAAAACGATATGTCAACAAAAATACAACCATCACTTTATCGGATGATACGGTGCATAAGAATGATTCCATTCGTTCTTTCTTGATGGAGAATGATTATGAGTTATGAATGAAACCGATCATTCTTGAAAAGAGTCTCGGATCCCGACTCCGATCACCGCGACTTTGTACATGAAGAATCCCAAAGCATATGGAATCAACAACTCAGGGTGATCGAAGACATCGGAGGAGATGGACAAATACGCAATCATTATCAAACGAACTGGACCAGAGACTAGAGGATACAATAATACTTTGTCCATGGACCCTAGATAGTCGGTTTGTTTTTCGAGCAAATACAAATACAGCATCCCGACTAATCCTCCTTCAAGGAACGATTCGGCATAGGCTACATTACTCGCTAGTAGAGACAAAGACCCTAGCACAACGAGACCTACATTCACTTGTAGTAAATCCTTCTTCAAGATGTTGTAATCATTCATTCCGACTAAGTATTTCTTTTCATCGAACATCGCCAATTCATTTTTGTACATAATGATCGCGGGATTCTTGTCCGTTCCGATCAAGGTGTCACAATTGAACTGACACATATCACTAGTGTTCATGTTGTGCATAACGATAGATTCGAGACCCCATGTGCCCTCCTCAGGGAATACCCAAAGCTGATCAATGTCCCCTAGATCATCACATTCCATCACCACTTCGTCGATGTACCCTGTTTCGAATCGAACGGAATCATTGTCCTGCACTCTAGAGATGGAATGAATGTAGGATTGGCGATCGTTGTTGATAAAGAGCATCTGTACACCAGCATTCGGATAGGAGATTCCTGAGTTCTTTCTAGTCGATGTAATGATTTTGATATTGTACATGTGTTTGTTTTGTGGTGTGCTGGAGCATCGCTGGACATGTTTCGGGAGACGAATCGATTCCATTGTGTGTGCATTCAATACATGAATGATGTGTTATAAACTTTAAGTGTCTACTTTTGCTTTAAAAAATTGACGCGGAATGAGTTTGAAGGAGGCATTCACTAACTACAAGATGTCGTGTTGTAAGGACTTGGACGAAGCGGTCTGTAAAGGGCACTATGAATGTGTTCAACATTTGGTGGAGAACGAAGGAGCGGTGATGACGACATGCACGATGAGTTTGGCGTGTGCGAGTGGATCACTCGAAACGGTTCGTTATTTGAACGAACACGAGTGTCCCGTCGATAGGAATGGTTCCGAAGGGGGTGGATATTATCTGTACCAAGCCGCGTATCGAGGATACTTTTCGATTGTGACATACTTAGTGGAACACGGACATTCACTATTCGGAACTGGGACATGCGAAGCGGCCGCGGGAGGAGGACACGCGGATATTCTAGAGTACGCCCATACGAATGGTGACGAGCTGAACCCCGAAGTGTTTAACATGGCGGTCTTTTCTGGTAACTTGCGAGTCGCGATGTACTGTTACGAGCAAGGGTGTCCGATGAATGAGCGCATATGGCAAATGGCTCTTCAATCGAAAGCGAAGAATCTTGAAATGATCCGATACCTATTCAAGATTCGGGTCCCCATTCCAAACGAGAGAGTTCGAGAGAACGCACTCAAGTATGGTATAATGAACGATTGGTCGGACGCCAACCACCTTGTATCAGCATGGTTTCATATGTAGGAATGTATCATATTTAAAACTTACAAGCGGTAAACATTAAAAGAAAGATGGGGATTGTCTATTTTCTTCTGACCAAATTTGCGGATATGTTTTTCGGGAACCAACCCGAATCCGATTACGAAATGATGGGGGTAATGGAGGATGTGTACGATTACGAGGATTACGATTACGGGAATGATTACGATTACGATTACGATTTTACGAATCATTACGGGAATGATTACGATTTTACGAATCATTACGGGAATGATTACGACTACGATTTTAGTGACGATAGATGGTTTTATGGATATCTAGTGTAAATGATTGTACTTTTTAAAAACAAGTATTCGAGATGTCATCGACCGTAAAATTAAATGATAAATGCGCTCATTAAAAACACCGCATTTTTAACATATGGGTTCGTTTTATTTTATAATGGAAGCATTATTTCAGATTACATGGGAACTAAAAGAATACGAATATGGAATGGTTCTGATATAAACGAAATGATCTCTCTATTCACTACACTTTCTGAAAAGAATGAGAACACCTATTTCATCTTGTACAAATGGGATGGTGTTTTCTTCAGACATGGTAGAAAAGATTCGATATTATACCAGTACAATAATTCATTTTTTGACATCTTTAAGAAAGAACATAAAATGAACAAGGTTCCTGACTTAGCTGGTACTGCATCATTCAAGATATATTCTCCGGCTATAAATTACGACTCATTCAAACATTTACAAAATGATTCACACTATGATTTCTCTTCATTATGTTTGTTACCGAGTCCGTATTCGAAAGACTATAAGCAGCGACTAGTAATTCATTCTTGTGAGAATTGGAAATCAAAGAAGTCGAAGGTCGTATGGGCCGGAGAAACCACAGGCTTAACGGATACATTTAAAGGAACTCGACAAATCATTCACGATGTGTGTAAACAAAACAATCAACTATTCGATTTCTATTTTACAAAGTCGGTGATGAAGGACCATCCGTTCACTATCACTCCGAGAGTACCCGAATCACAACAGCGAGGATACAAGGTCATACTATGTATTGACGGTTGGGCGTGGCCAGGAAATCTCTCTTGGGCATTATATAGCGGATGTTTACTCGTAATCGTTTCTGACTTCACAATTGGATTGACGAAAGACTTGCAAGCGTGGAAGCACTATGTCCCTGCGTCTACTGATGGTTCGGACCTAGTGAAAAATGTAAATTGGATATTCCAAAACATGGATCAAGCGGAGGATATCGTGAAGAATTTAAATGAATTGGTCAACGCATTTTCTCGTTGTAAACTTACTTAAGTTTCATTGTTTAATAACCAATGTCCTTTGGGTCTTCCAATATACGAATGTCCATTTGGGAAGTGTTTGACAAAAGCAGTTTTTGTACGATAAGCTTTCAACCATAAATTTGACAGCTTTTTACGATGACAAGAACGAGCGATTTTCATTCCTTTAATATGAGATTGAATTTGATTGTCAATGGGACTACTCAATACATCACAAGTTAATATATTATAAATTTGTTTAGCACC
>ERZ802819.749-NODE-749-length-21160-cov-22.1146_pt1 | contig 21160 bp, 23 predicted proteins | sample MGYA00345647_ERZ802819 | MGnify/ENA primary metagenome ERZ802819 (study PRJEB30503, sample SAMEA104212355) | marine metagenome | biome: Westerlies Biome; feature: [SRF] surface water layer (ENVO:00010504) within the epipelagic zone...; material: water...
CTAATTTCATTTTTTCTTTAACATGGTCGTCAATCAAAAATGGTCCTTTTGTTAGGTCACCATACTCAGCAGTATTAGATATAGAGTATCTCATATCTGTCATCCCGCCCTCATACATTAAATCTACGATAAGTTTAAGTTCATTCAAACATTCAAAATATGCCATTTCAGGTGCATAGCCCGCGTCGACAAGTGTTTCAAAACCGGCTTTAACTAATGCAGTAACTCCACCACACAAAACAGCTTGTTCACCAAATAAATCAGTTTCTGTTTCTTCTTTAAAGTTTGTTTCAATAATTCCAGCACGACCTCCTCCAATAGCAGAAGCGTATGAAAGCGCGATATCTTTTGCATTACCTGATGCATCATTATGAATTGCTATTAATGTAGGCACGCCTTTCCCATTGACGTATGTAGAACGTACAAGATGGCCAGGGCTTTTTGGAGCAATCATAAAAATATCATGGTTATCTTGGGGTTTAATTTGTCCATAATGAATATTAAATCCATGAGCAAATGCTATTGCAGCTGAGGGTTTGAGGTTCTGTTCTATACTCTCTTTGTACAAGTCAGCCTGATACTCATCAGGTGCAAGAATCATCACTACATCTGCTCCAGATACTGCATCTGATATGTTTTTAACTTCTAGACCAGCTTCCTCAGCTTTTGATGCACTAGATGAACCCTCTCTAAGTCCAACAACAACCTTTGCCCCTGAATCTTTTAAATTCATTGCATGTGCATGTCCTTGAGAGCCAAAACCAATTATAGATACATTGAGATTATTAATAACATCTAAATTTGCATCTTTATCATAATATACTTTCACTACCCTTCTCCTATTTTTTAATTTCTAATGACTCAGATCCTCTACTGATTCCAAGAGCGCCTGATCTAACCTGTTCAATAATTTTAATTTTTCCTAAAGAATCAATGAATGCTAAAATTTTTTCAGACGGACCAGTAAGCTCGATAGTATATGTTGTATCTGTAACATCAATAATCCTTGCTCTAAATATATCAGTTAATCTTTTAAGCTCATCTCTTTGCTTTAAAGTCGATTTAACTTTTAATAGAAGCATCTCTCTTTCAATGTGAGTCTCATCTGTTAAGTCTTTTACGTTAATAACATCAACTAGTTTATCAAGTTGCTTCATTAATTGAGATGCTTTTGCTTCATTGCAATATGTTACAAGAGTCATTCGTGAAATTGAATCATCAGATGTTGGCGCGACGCTTAAACAATGAATATTATAACCACGAGCAGAGAACAAGCCTGCAATTCTTGATAATGAGCCAAATTCATTTTCTACAAGAATTGATATGATATGTCGCTTATCAGTGGTCATGCTAATTCGATATCTTCATTTGCTGAAGGAGCTAAATGCATTTCGTGATGTCCTTTACCGTTCATTATCATTGGGTAAACGTTTTCGGTTTCATCAGTAATTACATCTACAAATACTAATCTATTCTTGAGGCTAAGAGCATGAGTTAGATCTTTTTCTAAATCTTTTGGCTTATCTATTACCATACCGATATGTCCAAAGCTTTCAGCAAGTTGTGCAAAGTTTGGAATAGCATCCATATATGACATTGCATACCTACCCTCGTAAAAAAACTCTTGCCATTGTCTAACCATACCCATATATCTATTGTTCAAAGTTATAATTTTAATAGGTAATCCATATTGTAAGCATGTAGATAGCTCTTGTATACACATAAGAATACTAGCTTCACCAGTTACGCAAAGAACTTGTTCTCTAGGATAAGCTAATTGTGCCCCTATAGCTGCTGGTAGGCCAAACCCCATTGTTCCTAATCCCCCCGAATTAATCCACCTATTAGGTTTATCAAATTTATAATATTGAGCAACCCACATTTGATGTTGTCCTACATCAGAAGTCACAAATGATTTTCCTTTTGTAATTTTATGAAGAGTCTCAATTACAGATTGAGGCTTGATCACTTTAGTGGATTTTTTATAAGATAGACATTTCTTTTTTTGCCATGAATTTATTTTTCTCCACCATTTACTCAAAGCATCTTTATTGATATCTTTTTTAAAGTGTTTTGTATGATCTAAAAGTTTTTTCAAAATCTGTTTAGTGTCACCTATTAAGGAATGATCTACTTCAATAATTTTTGAAATTGATGATGGATCAATATCAATATGAATTATCTTTGCTTTTGGGCAAAATTGATTCGTATCGCCCGTTACCCTATCATCAAATCTAGCGCCAATAGCGAGCAGAACATCACAGTCATGCATTGCCATATTAGCTTCATATGTCCCATGCATTCCAAGCATACCTAAAAATTGTTTATCCGATGAGGGATATGCCCCTAATCCCATCAACGTATTAGTTATAGGAAAATTAAGATGTTTAGTTAATTTAACTAGATCATTACTTGCTTTGCCGAGAATCACTCCGCCTCCAGCGTATATCATAGGTTTTTTTGCAGAACAGATTAGCTTTGCAGCCTCTTTTATTTTTTCATCAGATTCTGATTTTTTAACATTATAAGATCTAATTTTTATATTTTTCTTATATTCAAAATTAATTTTTACTTTTGGATCTGTTAAGTCTTTTGGAATGTCTATTATTACTGGACCAGGCCTTCCAGTCGTTGCAATTATAAAAGCTTTTCTAAATGTTTCTGCAATTGACTCACGATCATTAATAAGAAAGTTATGTTTACATATTGGCCTTGTAATACCTGTGGCATCAGCCTCTTGGAAGGCATCACTCCCAACATATTGTCTTGATACTTGTCCAGAGATTACAATCATAGGAATAGAATCCATATGTGCAGTTGCAATTCCTGTAACACAATTCGTTATACCAGGGCCTGAAGTGACTAAGACAACTCCGGGTTTGTTACATGCCCTCGCATATCCATCCGCTGCATGTGTTGCACCTTGTTCGTGCCTAACCAAAACATGTTTAATTTTTTCAGCTGCAAATAATGCATCATAAATATGTAGGACAGCTCCACCAGGATAACCAAAAATATATTCTACTCCCTCTTTTTTAAGAGATTCAATAATTATTTCTGATCCGCTAAGTTTCATTCCCTGTCTCTTTAAATAGTTATTTAATTCTTTTTTATCATAAAGAAGAATTTATTATCTTTTTCTTCTGATGAAAGTATCTCATTGCCAGTTTGAGTTGCAAAAGATTCAAAATCCATTACTGCGCCTGGATCTGTTGAAATCACATGGAGTACTTGTCCAGCATCCATAGTATTTATCTCTTTTTTAGCTTTAATAATTGGAAGTGGACAATTAAGGCCACTTGTATCAAGTTCTTTATCAAAATCGCTCATTATCTATTACCTCTTGCGTTATAATTATATATAGAGAACTATATTAGTACATTTGGATAATTTAATATAGAAAAACATACATTGCGAACTAATAAATGTCTAAATATTTCATAGGTATAATCATGGTACTCTCTGTGGGAAGTGCGGCCGCACATGAAGATATTCCTGCACCCAATCTTGGTGACACATTAAATAGAACAATAACGCTCTACGATGAAGAGAGAATAGGAAGAAATATTTACAAAAACCTTCAAAAAAATAACTATATTATTGATGATTTTCTAGTCAATGACTACATCACATATCTAGGAAATAGATTAAGCAGGAATATATCAATGGAAAGGGACTATTTCTTTTTTATGACAAAATCTGATGCAGTAAATGCATTTGCAGTTCCTGGAGGTTTTATGGGCTTTAATGCTGGCTTATTCATCCTTACTCAAAATGAAGCTCAACTAGCAGGAGTTGTTGCACATGAATTAGGACATGTGGTTCTTCGTCATAGCGCAGAAATGATGGCAAGTAGTAATGTCAATTCAATTCCAATGTGGATTGGAATCTTTGCAGGACTTCTTGCAGGAGAGACAGAAGCGAGTATAGCTTCTATTCAATCAGGTATAGGTTTCTCAGTTCAAAAAAATATTAATCTTGTTAGAGAAAATGAAATTGAATCTGACAACTTTGCAGTAATGCTAATGAATAAAAGTAATTATGATCTAAACGAGATGGCAAACTTTTTCCTTTTAATGCAAGGAGACTCAAACAACCAAGAAAATTTAAATGAATACTTTATGACTCATCCACTTTATAAAAACAGAATTAGTACTATTAAAAAAAGAGCTCGTGAACAAGTTAATCCTATAAAAAATAGTACTGATGATTATTTTTATGTAAGAAATATTCTAGAAAGTAAAATGAGAATATTGAAGAATATGAAATATAAATTTTCAGATGATCCAATACAGAATCATCGCTATGCATTGAGTTTAGTCAATAGTGGTAAATATACTGAGGCTAGAAAAATTCTCAGTCAAAGTTTCAGCAAGGATCGTTTCAATATTTATCTAGCATCATTGATGTCAGAGATATTATGGCTTGAAGGCAAAAAATCTGAGTCAAAAGAAATTTTAAAAAAAATACTAAGTATTTATCCAAATAACAACGCTATAAGTCACCAATTATTTTTTTTCAATATTAAAGATCAGGTAAATCTAGAACAAAGCATCTCCGGAATTGAATACCTAATGAAATATAACTCTTATAATCCTCAAGCATATAAGATACTTGCTGAGGCTTATAGTAAAACAAACAGATTTTATAAATCAAAACTAGCTCTGATAAATTATTATAATCTCAAAGGTAATATAACTATGGCATTTAAGGTAATAGATGATGGTAATAGTTCAGATAAGCTTACTGATTATGAAAAAGGATACCTTCAAAAGCTAAAAAACAGTATCTTATGTACAACTAATCCGCCCTTAGAGCCTATATTTGGCAATAAAACCTGTAATTAAAAAATGTTTTAATAAAATTGATTCATCTATATAATGGAGCCATGAAATATATAGTAGAATTTCTCTTAATTATTGTACTGGTTTTACCAAGCTTATCTTATGCAGACAACATTGCAGAAGGTAAAAGTCTCACATTCGACAGGAAGAAAGGTAACTGTTTAGCCTGTCATATGATAGATGACGGAGAACTTGCTGGCAATAATGGTCCTCCTCTCCTTGCGATGAAAGCGAGATTTCCAGACAGAGAGGTTCTATTTCAACAAATCTGGGATCCTACAGAGAGTAATCCGTATTCTTTCATGCCACCATTTGGAAAACACGGCGCTCTAACTAGAACTGAAATTAATAAGATAATGGACTATCTGTATACATTGTGAGGAAAAAATGAAAAGACGAAACTTCATAAAAAATAGTATGCTGTTTGCAGGGGTACTAACAACCTTGCCATCGGTATTATTTGCAAAAAAATCTTATGCCGCTTGGCCAAAAACATCATTTGATATTAAAGACCTTACAGATTCTGTAAAAAGTGTTTATGGTCATAATAATTTAGAAGAATCTTCAAAGGTTAAGTTAAAAGCTCCATCTATTGCTGAAAATGGTGCTATTGTTCCGATAAATGTATCTACAAGTCTAGAAAATGTAGATTCAATAATGATATTTGTTGAGAATAATCCTCAGCCTTTATCAAGTGGTTATCAACTTACTCAATTAGCAGAACCATCTATTGGCACGAGACTAAAAATGGGTAAAACATCAAATGTAATGGCTGCTGTAAAAAGTGGAGATAAAGTCTTTACATCTACACAAGAAGTAAAAGTAACAATCGGAGGCTGTGGAGGTTAATCATGAGTACTATTAAAATGAGATCAAAAGAATCGAATGGCGTTGTGACCGTTAAAGCTCTTATTAAACATCCAATGGAGACTGGTCAACGTAAAAATAAAAAGACAGGTGATATGATACCTGCGCATTACATACAAGAAGTTCATAGTAAAGCCAATGGAAAGGATGTAATAACTATACATTGGGGCCCTGCTGTTTCAAAGAATCCATATCTTACCTTTAAATACAAAGGAAACAAAGGAGATGATGTTGAAATTTCATGGGTTGATAATCAGGGTAATAAAGATACAAAAATAGGTAAGGTAAAATAGTAATGTTTAGAAAAATTCTTGCTGTCATTTTGCTTCTACCAGCTTTATCGGTATTAGCTAGTCCAGAGAAGGATTTTGATAAATTCGTTAGTTATTTCAAAGATAGGTTTCCTAATACGCCATATGAAGATTATAAAAATGGTGTTTATTCTATTGATGCTTCAGCAAGAGAACAATGGGAGGCCATGGAAGAATTTCCACCATACGAACTTAATGTAGATAGAGGCGAGGAGCTATTCAATAAGCCATTCAAAAATGGAAATACATATGGATCATGTTTCGAAAATGGCGGAGTAGGAATAAGGCAAAATTACCCATATTTTGATACCGATCGTAATAAGGTAATTACACTTGAAGGTGCGCTGAATGATTGCCGTGTGAAAAATGGTGAAAAACCACTCAGCTATTTCAAAGGCAAGGAGCTAGCTCATGTATCTGCTTACATGGCTTATACGTCCAGAGGTAATGTCTTTAATGTGCAAATACCTAATACTGAAGGAGCTCTAAATGCTTATGAAGATGGAAAAAGGCTATATTTCACCAAGAAAGGTCAGCTCAACTTTTCATGTGCAGATTGTCATGTATATCAGACAGGTACTAAATTAAGAGCTGATATTCCAAGTCCAGCTATTGGACATCCTACTCATTTTCCAGTCTATCGTTCTGGCATGGGCAGACTAGTGACACTCCATGAGAGATTTGCAGGTTGTTTAAATCGTATAAGAGCGAAAAGCTTCAAAGGCGGGAGTGATGAATTAAATAATTTAGAATTTTTCACTACATTTATGAGCAATGGCCTTGAAGTTAATGGACCTGGCTCTAGAAAATAAATTCAAATAAGCTATACTCATTTCATGACTAAGATTAATGTTTCTAAGTTCATAGCAGTAACTGCTGGACTAATACTGCTCTCCTCATGCGCTAATATGCAAGCCATGATTGAAAATCAAGTACAAGAAGAAAAAGAGATTTCTGTTGATCAAAAGCTTCAGGTATCAATACCTATCCCAGATAACTCAAAATATCTTACAAACAAGACTGTCATATTTGGTGAAGGTAATAAGTTTTCTGGAATACTGTATCTACAACATGATCAATCTGCAGATGACATTGTAAGCTTTTATAGAAAGAATATGATTGCTGATGGATGGTCAGAAATCGGTATAGTTAGATCAAAGTTTATTCTTGTCAACTTTGAAAAGGAGAGTAGATTCGCAACAATCAAAGTGATTAGAACAATGTTCGAAAAATCTGACTCAGAAATTACCATAGGACCTAAATCCTCAACACAACTAGAAAAAAGTTTAGATATAGATAGTGGAAGTGTATCTGATGAACCTTTTATTGTTGAATAACCGACTATTCAATAATTATATCTATTACATCCTCTAAGTATAAGTCTCTAAAAAAATGTCCGCCACCCTCGAGGATAACTGTTCTAACATTTGATTTATTAATTTCTCCATAACTTTTATAACTATCTAATAATATTTCATCTTCTGTTCCAGAAAATATAGTTATGGGAGATTTACTGTTATCTATTAAATCAAAAATATTAAATGAAAATGGGTATGCTGATTTATTTTTAGAAAAGTCCAAATATGATTTGAATGTTTTAGATGAAACAATGACATTTTCACAAAATAGAAAGTTAATTCTCCTATATCTATCTGCTAAATTATAATTCTCATTACTATTAATAATAAGATCATATGGAATACCTAATTCTTCTTCATAATATGCTTTAGTTCCTTTGTATGTATCAATAACTGGGGCTAGAAGGTAACTTTTTATTTCCGTATTATCAATTATTGATAAGGCTTGCATGACATTTAACCCACCTCTTGAATGACCAATAAAATTTATTTGGTTATATCCTTTTTTAATTAGGTAATTGTACCAGGTAATTATTTCTTCGACTGATTCATGCTCATTGTGATTATGGTTAATATCACAAGCTAAAAAATCATCATGTCTATTACTAAACCCATAGCTTAGGTTTATCGATAAAATATCATGACCTTCTTCAAATAATCTAGAAGAAAGAGTTTGAATTATCTCCATTCCTTTATGAGCTCTCGTTCCATGTACTATTAAAAAAGCAGAGGTATTTTGATTCGAGCTTGAAAGTTCTCCAGTAAGCTTTATATTGTTTTTACTTGATATCGTAACTTGTTTTCCAGCAGCAAAGGATAGGCTAGTAATAATACAAAAAAGAGTTAAGGTGAAAAAATGGATAGCTAATTTAGGGCGTACAGGATTCGAACCTGTGACAAATGGCTTAAAAGGCCACTGCTCTACCAACTGAGCTAACGCCCCAAATTTATTAAATCTTCTCAAGAGTTCTTAGTTTTCCTGGTAATACTTTTAAATCTATTAAAGCATTTTTAAGAAGTTCTATGAAACTGCTTTCCTCATATACTGCTTTATAATACTCGATTTTCATCATTAATGAAGCTCCAAATATTATTGAGAGTAATGTTATAATTGATCCTATAGCAAGAGTTGAAACTCCGGATACACCTTGTCCTATCGTGCAACCAAGGGATAATACACCTCCGATTCCAATGAGAACTGCTCCAATAAAATGTCTAAAGAAGTCATGTTTATTGGCAAACCATTCTATTCTAAGATTATTACTGATTAATGAATAAACGAAAGAGCCTACTATAGTTGAAATTAATGCTGTTACACCAAAGGTAAGATAAAAATTATCGAAGACGCTAGAGGTATATATTAGTACCTCTCCCATTGGATTTATAAAGGTGAATGATTGAACTCCTACTGATGGGTAAGGAGTGTCTAAAAAGTCATTATTTTCAATCCATGCTTGCCCGAGTTCACCGCCTGATATGAGCCATGCAAAAGTAACTACCAAGCCTACAACGACACCTGATAATATATTATCTGATGACAAGCTTGTGTATGAAGAAAAAATATATTTCAACAAAAAAAAACAAATTAATAATGGTATAAATATTGTTATTAATATGTTTCCAGCATCTATATTAGTTAATGAAGAAAAAATTGTTTGAACAGACTGGTCTGGTATGCCAAGCTTCGCTAAATCTGGGCTTATTGGACTCATCCAACTATGAAAAATTAGTCCATAAAAATCGGTCCTGGTCATCAACAATGCCATTAATCCTGCAATAAGTAATACAAAGATAGATTTAAGGTTGCCCCCTCCAATTCTAATTAGTATTTTATTTCCACACCCACTGGCAAGAGTCATGCCTATGCCAAACATTATGCCCCCAATTATATACCGCGGCCAGAAAAGGACAGAATTTCTATAAGGTATTCTAGATTCACTTACATCAACTATGCCTAAGTATTCGAGTGAAGTAACACCCACAATTGCAGTTGTTATGGCCAACAACCAAGCTTTGAGTCTTGATGAGTCTCCTATATTAACTAAGTCTGATACCGCACCCATGGTACAGAAATTAGTTTTATTCACAACGTATCCAAGAATAAACCCTAATATCGATGTATAGATTAAAAGTGTGGTTGTTATATCCATAGTATTACAAAGACACAGTTTATATATTTTTTATAATTTTTCAATTTTTATATCTAGTAGGATCTTCTAGTCCTGCTAGTAAAAATCCTTCTTTCCTCAGCTTACAAGCATCACAATGTCCACAAGCATTTCCCTCTCTGTCCAATTGATAACATGATACAGTTTGTGAGTAGTCAATGCCCATATTGTGTCCATATTTTATTATGTCCTTTTTAGACATGTTTATTAAAGGTGTATTAATTTCAAGTTGTTTTCCATCAACTCCAGTTTTAGTGCCCAAGTTAATAGTCTTTTTAAATGAATCAATAAAGTCTGGGCGACAATCAGGATATCCAGAATAGTCAATTTGATTAACGCCAATGAAAATTTGATCAATAGACATTTTTTCAGCATATGCAGCTGCAATAGATAAAAAAATTGTATTCCTTGCTGGTACATATGTAACAGGGATTCCAGGATTCATTTCTGTTGGAACATTTATTTCTTTGTCTGTGAGTGCAGAGCCGCCAATTTGAGTAAGATCTATTTTAAAAATATGTCCTTTTAAATTTATTATTTTAAGATATTTCTGACTCGATTCTATTTCATAGCTATGGCGTTGACTATAGTCAATGGTTAGAGGTATGCAAGTATATCCTTTTGAAATTGCGTGGTGCAAAACGGTTGTTGAATCAAGACCGCCAGAGAAAAGCACTAAGGCTTTTTTATTTTCCATTAACTTCGCCCCATATTGTTTTGTGAAGTTGTGTCTGCAATCTAACATTAAGGGAGTTTTTGAGTATTAAGTCTGCAAGTTCAGATAATGGCATTTGATTATATGAAGGAGAAAATATAATAGGGCAGATTGAAGAAAGATTATTTTTTTTTATATAATCAACGGCCCATTCAAAATCTTTTTGATTACAAATAACAAATTTTAGTTCATCAGATTTCTTAAGTTTAGAATAATTGGAAATTAAATTTTTATCTGATTCCTGTGATCCAGGAGTTTTAATATCTAAAATAATTGAAACCCTTGAGTCTACATCCTCGATAGTAATGGCGTTGCTAGTCTCTAATGATACAGAATAATTTAAATCACATAGTTCTTTCATAAGGCTTTGAACATTTTTTTGAGAGAGCGGTTCACCGCCCGTGATTGTAATATACTTTGTAGTATCTCTATTAAGCTTAGATAAGATTTCTTCAAATGACATTTTAGATCCAGCATTAAATGCATATCCTGTATCACAGTAAGTACATCTTAATGGACATCCTGTTAATCTTATGAAATATGTTGGTAAACCAGATCTAGATGTTTCACCTTGTATAGAATAAAATATTTCATTGATTATTAAGCTCTTCATTCTAGATACTATATAGCTTTAATTTCTTCAGGGGAATCAATACTAGTAATTCCATGGCACAGTGCTACGCCTAGAGCATCTGATGCGTCAATTTCTAGTTTTCTTCGTATACGTAGTTTTCTCTTAACAAATTTCTGGAGTTCGTCTTTATCTGCTGCACCATTACCAGTTATTATCATTTTGACTCTTCTTGGACTATATTCATAAATAGATCTGTCATCACCGCAACACGCAGATAAGGCAGCACCTCTAGCTTGACCAAGTTTAATTGCCGTCCCTGCATTCACGCTAAAAAAAACTGACTCCAATGCAATCTCATCTGGTTTATATATTTCAATTAAACGTTGTGTATTTTTATGTATTAAGGACAACTTAGTTGTATAAAGATTTTTGAGTCCAGTTTTTATTATTTCATGGTGAATATAAGATAAATTATTATTCTCTGAATTAATAATTCCATAGCCTGTAATATTAGTTCCTGGATCAATACCTAATATGACTGACATATTAATTATAGAATATTGATGTTTGTATAAATATTTTGAACATCATCTAATTCCTCAAGGTTTTCAGTAAATAGTTCTACTTGCTCTATGTCGGTTTCATCAATATCACACATTGTCGTAGGCTCTAAAATTATTTCTTCATCTTTTGTTTGAAGTGATTTCTCTTCAAAGAAGGATTTTACTTTAAATAAATTAGCAGGCTCTGTATTAACAACACAGTTATTATCAATTTGTTCATAGTCAAGTATTTCTATTTCATCAATATAGTTAATCAAATCATCCTCTGAAGTATCTAGTAGTGTAAGAATACCTATTTTCTTAAAAAGATGTGCTACTGAGCCCTTGGTTCCAAGACTTCCATTATATTTTGTCAAAGCATGCCTTACCTCTGAGACTGTCCTATTTTTGTTATCAGTAAGACATTCAATAATAACTGCGATACCTTTAGGGCCATATCCTTCATATGTAATTTCCTCGAATGAATCACTACTTTGTCCTGAACCTTTTTTTATTGCTCTCTCTATCGTATCTTTAGGAACACTATTTTTATTAGCTTTAGACATAGCTAACCGTAGTCTAGAATTACTAGATATATCTGGTCCTGCTAGTTTGACAGCAACTGTAATTTCTCTAATAATCTTTGTAAATACTTTACCGCGTTTATTGTCTTGGGCTTTTTTTCTATGTTGTATATTTGCCCATTTACTATGTCCTGCCATTATGAAACCTTCTTTTTTTCTTGATAATATTTATCTTCAAATTCAATCATTCTATCTATGGATTTTTTTGCAGATTGAATTATTGAATTACTTAATAGTATTTCATTATCACTTCTAAATATATCAATTAATTTTTGGGATGTGTTTAAATTCATCCAAGGACATCTTCCACAGCTTTTACATGTTGCCCCTTCGCCTTCAGTTGGTGCTTCATAAAAGTTTTTGTCGGGAGATAGTTTTTGCATTTGATAAAAGATACCTTTTTCTGTTGCAACAATGATATTTTTTGATTTACTATTCTTTGATGCATTTATTAATTTTGTTGTAGAACCTACAACATCAGCAAGTTGAATAACACTTCTAGGCGACTCAGGATGTACCAAGACTTCACAATCTTCAAGTTGCTTCTTGAGCTTTTTCAACTCTATAGTTTTATATTCTTCATGAACTATACATGAGCCATCCCAAATCTTCATATCTATACCAGTTTGATCTTCTATATATGCACCAAGGTATTTATCTGGCGCCCAAATAATTTTTTTTCCTTTTCTAGCTAAGTTTTCTACGAGAGGAATTGCAATACTTGATGTTACAACCCAATCTGAAATAGATTTTACTTCCGCACTTGTGTTTGCATACACAACAACTTCTCTATCAGGATAATCACTACAAAATTCTCTAAACTCATCAACCTTACAACTTTCATCTAACGAACATGTTGCTTCTTTATCAAGAACATATATATTTTTTTCTGGATTGAGTATTTTTGCAGTTTCTCCCATAAATTTAACACCTGCAATTATAAGGTTGGCTTCTTCCTGCTGTGAACCAAATTTTGCCATCTGCAGAGAGTCCGCAACACACCCTCCTGTATCTTCAGCGAGTTTTTGTAATTCTGCATCAACATAGTAATGCGCTATAAGCTTAGCATTATTTTTTTTCAAAAAATCTTTAACTAGATTTAACTTTTCGTTGTAATGACTATCCATTATTTAGGTTTATTTATTTTAATGCTTAATTCTCTCAACTGATCAGAATCAATCTCTGTAGGAGCATCAGTCAAAAGACAAGCAGATGATTGTGTTTTAGGAAATGCAATAGTATCCCTTATTGAGGTAAGATTTTTCAAAATCATTACAATCCTATCTAAGCCAAAAGCTATACCTGCATGAGGCGGGCAACCATATTCAAGTGCCTCTAGAAAAAAACCAAATTTATTATCAATATCTTCGTTTGTAAGATTAAGTGCTTTGAAAACATCCATTTGAAGAGATTTTTTATGTATACGTACAGAACCTCCACCTATCTCATTCCCATTAAGAGTAAGATCATATGCTCTTGATAGTGTCTTATCACTAAAATTTGATGCCTCATCATCAGATGGTGATGTAAAAGGGTGATGAAGTGATGTTAGTTGATTGCTGTTTTTTTCATATTCAAACATTGGATAATCAATTATCCACAGGAATTTAAAATCATTAGAGACTAAATCAAGATCTTTACCAATTCTTGATATAAGCGTAGACATAGAGCTATTAACGATATCAAGTGTATCTGCTGAGAAGAATATTAGATCACCAGACTTAGGTTTAACTATCTGTAAAATATTTTGTATTTCATTTATGCTAAGGAATTTTTTTATAGGTGAGTTCACTCCAGATTCAATATCATCAATATTATCTATCTTAAAATATGCTAGACCTTTTGCTCCAAAAGTTTTTACTAATTCTGTATATTCATCTATATTTTTCCTGCTCATTTGACTTCCACCAGGAATATTAAGTGCTACTATTCTTTTTTTAGAATCAGAACTACAGTCTTTAAAGACTTTAAATTCCGTATTTGTAAATATAGTTGTTATATCATTTAATTCCAGAGGATTTCTTAAATCTGGTTTATCACATCCATATTTATTCATAGATTCTTTGTAAGTCATCCTTGGGTAATCTAATTTTATATTCTGTTCAATAAGTGATGAAAATATTTTATTCATGAGAGATTCAGATAATTCCATAACTTGCTCCTCATCGTAGAAAGAACATTCGATATCCAATTGAGTAAACTCTGGTTGTCTATCTGCCCTTAAATCTTCATCACGAAAACATTTTGCAATTTGAAAATATTTATCAAGCCCTGAGATCATTAACATCTGTTTAAATAATTGTGGTGATTGTGGTAGTGCAAAAAAGTTGGATTTATGTACACGACTCGGTACTATGTAATCTCTAGCACCCTCTGGTGTAGGTTTTGTTAATATAGGAGTTTCTATCTCATTAAATTCATTTTCACTAAGATGATTACGAATTATGTTATAAAGTTTAGATCTAAATCTAAGATTATCTTGCATTTTAGATCCACGAAGATCGATATATCTATATTGTAACCTAAGGTCCTCATTAGTTTTTTCATCATTTATTTTAAATGGAGGAGTTTTTGAAGTATTAAGTATTACTAATTCATCAGCTATTAATTCAACTTCACCCGTTAGCATTTCTTTGTTGGCTGTACCATCGAGTCTTTTTTTAATGCTCCCTTTTATTTCAAGAACATATTCTGTTCTAAGGTTTTGAGCCTGCTCAAATACTTTCTTATTATCAGGATTGAAAACGACTTGAAGAATACCAGTATGATCCCTCAAATCAATAAAAATTACACCGCCGTGATCTCTTCGTGTGTTGACCCAGCCATTAACTACTAGATTGTTGTTGATAGCTTTATTATCAACACTACCACAGTATGTTCTATTCATTTTATGTATCCGTTTTTTTTGTACTTGGTTTCTTAGTTTTAAAATCAGTCTCATACCAGCCTGAGCCTTTAAGTCTGAAACCTGATGATGATACTAGTCTTTGTACTTTACCATCGTTACCACACTTACAATTAGTAAGCTTATTTTCAGATATTTTTTGAATCACTTCGAATGTCTCTCCGCAATCCACACATTTATATTCATATATCGGCATAATTATTGACTAAAATCATTTATGATTATTGAAATATTATACAAAAAAAATCTTCTTTTATCTCTTTTAAATTTAATGCTATAATGCCACAAATTTTATGAAAGCCATACTTAAAAGCCTTATATTATTAATTCTCACTACATCACATATTCATGCAGACGAATACACTGGTAAGGAAAAATCAGAGACTTGTGTCGGCTGCCATGCAATAGAAGGATACAATAATACTTATCCTACATATAAGGTTCCTAAATTAGGTGGTCAACATGCTGATTACATTATATCGGCACTCAAATCTTATCAAAATGGTGATCGGAATCATCAAACTATGCATGCTAATGCATCAGGATTATCTGATCAAGATATCATTGATATAGCTAACTACTTTGAGTCAATTAAATAATGAGAAACTTGGTTATCATATGCTTCACACTTTTAGTGAGTAACATTGTCATAGCAGATAGTAGTTATGATAGAGGTAAAGAAAAATCAGTAACTTGCTCGGCTTGTCATGGAACAGATGGTAATAATGATAATAAGATGTATCCCCGACTAGCAGGCCAATATAAAAATTATCTTATACATGCTCTTAATTCATATAAGAGTGGTGAGAGAAAAAATGCGATTATGAGTGGTTTTGCTGCAGGTTTATCAAGTCAAGATATAGTAGATCTATCAACATATTATTCAAAACAGAAAGGTTTGAATATAATACCTAAGAATTAATTATCTTTTTCTATTAGTAAATATAATGCTGGTATTAAGTAGAGCGTGATAAATGATGCTAGGGCAATCCCTCCAAAGACAACTACTGCCATTGCAAAACGACTTTCTGCTCCTGCACCAGAACTTATAATCAATGGTATTGATCCTAATAATGTTGATATTGTTGTCATGATTACTGGTCGAAATCTTATGATTGATGATTCAATTATAGCTTTTGATATTTTCACTCCTTCATCTTTAAGCTGATTGGCAAATTCTACAACCAGTATGCCATTTTTAGCTATCAGTCCAATCAGCATAAGAAATCCAATTTGACTATATACATTCAATGATCCTCCTGTAACAAATAGGGAATAAATTCCAGCTGTCATAGTTATCGGTACGGTTAAGATAATTATTAGAGGATTTCTAAAACTCTCGAACTGCGCTGATAAGACCAGATAGACTACTAATATAGCAAGAAGAATTGTTAGTTCTAATTTATAACCTGTTTCATAATACTCCTTTGATGCTCCTGCATATGATATTTTTGCGTTTGAGGGAAGAATATCAGATGAGGCTTTAGATAATTCATCTAGAATGACTCCAAGGGATGATCCTGGCGCTATGCTTGAAGATAGTGTAACAGATGGTAATCTATTAATACGTTTAAGACTTTTGCTTGTGGCTTCAACAGAATTTGTAACTAAGTTACTCAGAGGTATAAGCTCTTTAGTAAGGCTAGACTTGATGTAGATATTGTCAAGATTCGATACATCAACTAAATATTCATCGTCTGCTTTCACTACTACGTTATAAGTTAAACCGTCTTTAGAAAATTTTGTAACTTTGCGTGATGCATAAAGAGCATCTAATGTGGTTGCAATATCATCAGCAGATACACCAAGATTAGAAGCAGCGTCCCTATTGATTTTTAAATTTATCCGAGGTTTATCAACCTTATAATCAATTCTTGCACTTCGAAGACCAATATCTTCAGAAATATTTTTTATACTTTCCCCCCACTCTCCAACCTGATCATAATTTGTCCCGCTTATAACAAAACGAACGGGGGATTTAAAAGGGCTTTGGCCAAGACTAGGTGGATTAATCGTAAAAATCATTGCACCAGGCATTGAAATTAATTTTGGAAATATTTCTCTGACTATTTCTCTTTGATGTCTTCGATTTTCCCAAGGGGTTAAAGATGCGAATATAAATGCAGAATTAACATTACCAGGTTGTCCAGAAAATCCTGGTGCTACAATCGCAAAAACAGTTTTAATTTCTCCTTTGTTGACATATTCCTCTAAGACATTTTCAACTTTTTTTACCATGTTGTCTGTGTAATCTAAAGATGATCCCTCTGGGGCATTAACGGAAACTATGAAAATACCTCTATCTTCAGATGGCGCAAGTTCTTTAGGTAGAAACTGAAATAGTAAAACAGATATTATAATAAAAATTATTGTAACAGAATAAACTATTTTAGGTTTATTTTGTGAAGCGAGTAGTGATGCTTCATAAAATTTTTTAAATTTAATAAATAGCTTTCTTTCAGATTGATCTTCATCTTTTTTAAGAAGCTTGGAGCACATCATAGGTGTCAATGTTAGTGCAACAAAACTAGAGATGATCACGGCAAAGGATAATACGACACCAAATTCTATGAATAATCTACCTGTCTTACCTCCCATAAAAGATAACGGTAGAAATACACTTACAAGTACGAGCGTTGTAGCAATTACAACAAATGTTATCTGTTTAGCTCCGTTAATAGCTGCTGTATAATTATCTTCCCCATTTTCTATTCTTCTTTTTATATTTTCCATTACAACAATGGAATCATCTACAATTAAGCCTATAGCTAACACTAGTGCCAGAAAAGTTAATACATTAAGTGAATAACCAAAAACATGAATAATGAAAAATGTTCCTATGATTGATATTGGAATAGTTACAGCAGGAATAATTGTTGCTGCCTTTGATGATAAAAAATAATAAATAATTAAAATAACTAAAATCATAGAGACCGTTAAAGCAAACCTTATTTCATTAATCGATTCATTGACAAATTTAGATTGATCATAGCCTATACTCATATCTATGCTTTCAGGAAGAGAGGGTCTTATAAGTTCTAATTCATCTTTAATATTATTCGCTACATCTAGAACGTTAGATTTTGTCTGTCTTACGATCCCTAGTCCAATAGCGCTTTTTTTATTTGCTCTTAGAAAACCCCTTTCAGATTCAGGTCCTATTTCTATTTTTGCAACATCTGACAAAAGAATTTTTGAATCCCCAAAATGTCTAATAACAATTTTACTATATTCATCTAAAGTTTTAAGTTTTGAGTCTAGCTTAAGCCCAACTTCACGTTCGGTTGATTCAAATCTGCCAGCGCCTCTTTCAATATTTTCATTTTTTATTGCTCTAATTACATCGACGATGGTCAGTTGCCGTGAAGCAATTTGCTCCGGGTCCATCCATATCCTTATTGAATATTTCCTCTCCCCTCCGATGGTTATCGAAGCAACACCTGGTTGTATCGATAATCTATCAACAATATTTCTATCTAAATAATCATTAAGTTGAATAGAAGTAAGAATATCGCTAGAGAAGCCAATCCACATGATTGCTCGAGCATCAGAATCTGATTTAGCAATACGAGGATTATCAGCATCATCCGGAAGCAAAGCAGCGATTCTTGAGACCTTATCTCTTACATCATTGGCGGCGGTGTCTAAATTAGTTTCTAGAGTGAACTCTACTCGTATTTTAGATAATTCATCTCTACTTTCAGATGTAATTTCTCTAATGCCAGATATTCCTGAGAGACTATCTTCAATGATTTCAGTAACATCTCTTTCTAGTATCTTCGATGATGCGCCAGTGTAAATTGTTGTAACTGTTACGACAGGTCTATCAATATCAGGATACTCTCTGATAGTTAGTTTGTCATATGAGGCTAAACCAATCAAAATTACAAACAAACTTAAAACAGCTGCAAAGACAGGACGATTGACAGTGACTTCAGATATATGCATTAATTTTCAATAATTTTAATTTTAGAACCATCTTTGAGTTTTTCATGACCTAAAGTTACCACCTTGTCGTTAGATTTTAGTCCACTAAGAATCTGTATCATGCCATTACTGGTAATACCAAGATTTACTTTTTTTAGTTTTGCAACGTTTTCATCAATGACAAATACGTAGCTGTAGTCTTTAGATGTAAGGACTGATTCTTCAGGAATCAACATAGTATCTTTAATTTCTTCAAGAATTATATCAATATTAATTAATAAACCGGGCCGAAGATTTTTATTTTTATTATCAATTATCGCATATGCTCTTATGGTACGTGAGTCTCTATTAACTCTTTGATCAATATTTGAAATAACACCAAAATATTTCTCTTCAGGGAAAAGTTTTGAGCTGGCTATATATTTAATATTTTGTGATATTTGTGGCAAGATTTTCTCAGGCAAATAAATAAATGCTTTCATGGAGGACATGTCATCGAGTGTTAACAAAAGATCACCATTTTTCAATTTGTCACCTACTTTATAATCTGTTAGCCCTACATATCCATCGAATGGTGCAGTGATTGATATTTCACCGATTGAAGATGTAGATAAAATGGAAAAAAGTTTATCCCCTTTTTCTACAAAAGAAGATTCTTTGAAGAATATTTCATTAAGAATACCATCAGTTTTTGAAACAACATTGTATGATTTTTTTGCTTCTATAACAGATGTTGCTGGATAAATTTTATTTATTGAATCAATTTTGACCTCTTCTGCTGCAACCGATGTTATTCTAGTTTGATTTGCAAAAGATTTATAAAATTGTATTTTTGTATAAAGATTAAAAGCTCCATATAAAAGACCAACAATTACGATGGCTGCTATTATTTGGAATGCTTTTAGTCTTTTAAAATAATCTAGCATTATCTTTTAAACCATATTAAAGAAATAAATCTTCCTGTTATTTTATTTTTTCTATAAGAAAAAAGTCTGTTGTCCTTGCAAGTGCAAGCTGGTGATATTGTAACATCAGTTATCCCTATTTTACGTAAAATATCATAGGCAATATTTTTAATATCCATATTATATTTACCACTTTTATTTTGCTTGAAATGTGAAGTATGCCCTGGGAAAGATCTTAAAATATCACTGTCGACCTCATACATATCTCTGCTAATAGATGGTCCAATAAGAACCTTTAAATCTGAGCATTTACTAAAAAAAATGTTATCAAAGAATTTCTCAATGATATTTGATTTTAAACCTCTCCAACCAGCATGGATACATCCAATGAAAGTACCTAATTTATCAGTAACTAATAATGGTATACAATCAGCGGTCAACACAGCACATGCAATTTTCTTGTTTCTTGTAAAGATACCATCCGTATTTGTATAATTCTTATAATAGATGAGCTCTTTTGTTTTATTCGTATGCAACTGATTCATAAAAGCAATATTATTAATTGAGTACAAATTTTTTAAATCGTTGATATTTGATTTAACAGCATTTTCTTTATCTCCGACATTAAATGAAAAGTTTGCATATTTATATTGATTTCTACTGTACCCCTTTTCATTAGAAGATATAAAGTATCCTATATTTTCAGGAATGCTCCAATGTGTTTTATATTCTTTAATCATTATTTTCTATAATCAGTTCATTCAATAGCAAACTATATTCTTTTGGATAATCAGCGGTATAAGTTTTTAATTTGTTCGTTTTAGGGTCATTGAAAGACAGTGAATATGAATGTAAATATTGCAAAAATAATGGGTCTATAGTTTTTGTAAGATTTAAGTTTTTAGTAAAAAAATTTTTTTTATAACCGTACGTTGTGTCTCCTATTACAGGATTATTCAAATGAGATAAGTGGACTCTAATCTGATGAGTTCTGCCTGTAATAAGCTCGACCTCTACATGAGATGCTCTTTTAAATTTAGTTAATGGTTTTATTTTAGAGATTGCTTGTCTACCATTTGACTGGATAGACATTTTTTTTCTATTTACAGGATGTCTTCCAATTGGCTCATCTATTACAGTGGGTTTATCAATATTTCTTATAACCAAGGCATGATATAGTTTTGTAAATTTTTTATTTTGAAGTTGCTGACTTAAAAAATTATGTGACGCTAGATTTCTGCAAACCACTAATATCCCAGAAGTATCTTTATCAAGTCTATGGATAATTCCTGTTCTAGGTACTTTAGACAGTTCAGGATATTTATAATAGAGTCCATTTTGTAACGTCCCAGAATAATTGCCAGGAGCTATATGAGTTACAATGCCTGATTTTTTATTTACGACGATATAATCATCAGTTTGATCTATAATATCAATATCCATTTTCTCTGCAGCTAAAT
>ERZ802819.754-NODE-754-length-21109-cov-14.0063_pt1 | contig 21109 bp, 20 predicted proteins | sample MGYA00345647_ERZ802819 | MGnify/ENA primary metagenome ERZ802819 (study PRJEB30503, sample SAMEA104212355) | marine metagenome | biome: Westerlies Biome; feature: [SRF] surface water layer (ENVO:00010504) within the epipelagic zone...; material: water...
ATATGTTGTTGCGACACCAATTGGTAATATAAATGATATTACTTATAGAGCTGTAAAAGTATTATCAAATGTTTATATTATAGCAACGGAAGATACTAGACATAGTAAAAAAATACTTAATTATTTTGGAATCAAGGCAAAGCAAATTAGTTATCATAAGCATAACGAAGCTGAGAGGTGTGATTATTTAATCAGGCTTCTTTTGGAAGGAAAAGATATAGCTTTAGTATCAGATGCAGGAACACCATCTATATCAGATCCAGGTGATATCGTTATTTCAGAAGCGCATAAGAAAAATATTATGGTTTCACCAATCCCTGGCGTTTCATCAGTTATAGCAGCTATAAGTTCAAGCGGATTTTCTTCAGATGATTTTAAATTTATTGGTTTTTTACCTAAAAAAAACTCACAAAAAATAGATATTTTAAAAATAAAAAATAATTTTTCTTTAATTTTTTTTGAATCTCCTAATAGAGTTCTCAATACGTTAGAAGAGTTAAGAAAAATATATGGAGGACAAAAAAAAATATTAGTTGCTAAAGAAATTACAAAAATATATGAAAATATTAATTATTTATCTTTAGATGACTGGTTTGAATATTTCTCTGAAAATAATAATGAGAGGTTAAAAGGCGAGTTTGTTATTATTATTCCAAAAGAAAAGCTAACAAATAAAGATATATTAGATGATAAAATTGAAAGTTTTATAATTCTTTTATTAAAAAATAATGTATCCTACAATTCAGCAATAAAAATCGTATGTACTTTTTATAAGCTTAATAAAAATAAAATATACAAAAAATACATCAATCTTGCAAAAAAATAGTTTTTAATATCTAATTAAGTTGAGTCGACTGTGCAATCGCTTTATTTTTAGCAATGAAGAGGAAAGTCTGGGCTCCATAGAGTAGAGTGCCAGGTAACACCTGGGAAGTGTGAACTTACGGAAAGTGCAACAGAAAATAAACCGCAATTTTATTGTAAGGGTGAAATGGTGAGGTAAGAGCTCACCGCAGTTAATAGCAATATTGCTGGCTAGGTAAACCCCACTCGGAGCAAGGCCAAATAGAAAAGCTATAGTGCTACTCGTGCTGCTTTTGGGTAGGCTGCTAGATGTGTTTGGTGACAAGCATACAAGATTAATGATTGTATTCAACAGAACCCAGCTTATAGGTCGACTCAATTTTTTATTTTTTTTGAAAAAATAAAATTCAAACTTAATGTTGTTTCTGAAGTAAATTATATACATCTATGATTTAAAGTATACTTTTCATAATCGAAATATTATGTAAGTCATTGACTAATATAGAAAAATCTTGACAAATACTTATTATGTTGCATTATTGTGGCTAATTGTGGGTAATTGTGGGGTTATTAGGAAATAATGTTTAAAGGTATTAGTAACTTAAGTATAGACGTTAAAGGAAGAGCTTCAATGCCTCAAAGGTATAGAAGAGATTTCCGTGAAAAAAATAAATGTAAATTAGTTATTACAGCTGATAAAGATAAATGCTTGTTAATTTATACACAAATTAAATGGGAAGGGATTGAGAAAAAACTTTCTAATCTTCCTTCTTATAATAAAGAAGCTAGATTAATTCAGAGATTATTAATTGGATATGCAACAGAGTCAGAAATAGATTCACAAGGAAGATTTTTAATTCCAAGTCCTCTAAGAGAGTATGCGGCTATTCAAAAGAAAATTGTATTACTTGGTCAGGGAAATAAGTTTGAACTTTGGTCAGAAAGTATTTGGAACAAGAACATAAAGTCGTGGCTTATAAGTCAAGATAGTGATGACTTAGGAAATACAGCTCTTAATGAACTAAAACTTTAGGAAACTTATTATGAGTTTTTCTCACAATCCAGTAATGATAAATAGAGTGATAGAAGGCTTAAATATAATTAGCAACGGAACATATGTTGATTGTACTTTTGGCAGAGGCGGGCATTCAAGAAATATTTTAGAAAAAATTGGAGAAAAAGGAAAGCTAATAGCTATTGATAAAGATAAAGCCGCTGAGGATTATGCTAAGGAATATTTTTCTAAATACAAAAGATTTTATTTTGAAAAAAGTAACTTTAGCGATATCGAATATATTTTAGAAAAATATAATGACTCTAAAAAAGTGAATGGAATATTATTAGATTTGGGAGTATCTTCTCCACAATTAGATGAAGCAGATAGAGGATTTAGCTTTATGAAAGAAGGTCCAATTGATATGAGAATGGATACGACAAATAAAATGACAGCAATGTTGTGGCTTCAGGAAGCAGAAATAGATGAAATAAGTAGAGTACTTAAAAAATATGGAGAAGAAAAATATTCTTACAGAATCGCTAAATCAATTAAGAAGTCTATAGAAGATAAATCATTAAAAACAACATTAGATTTATCAAATATTATTAATAACTGTTATCCAAAGAATAAATTATATAAAAAGAATCCTTCAACAAAGAGTTTTCAAGCTATAAGAATATTTATCAATAAAGAACTTCAAGAGCTCGAAAAGATTTTAAAAGATTGCTTAGAGTTGATTGAAAAAGAAGGAAGACTAGTTGTTATAAGTTTTCATTCTCTAGAAGACAGAATAGTAAAAAATTTTATAAATAAACATTCTGATGGAAAAAATATAATCAGTAAGCTGCCAATAACAAATATTAGCTCAAACTTGAGACTTAAAAAAGTAAAAATACCACTTAAGGCATCAGATGATGAAATTAACCAAAATGTAAGAGCAAGAAGTGCAAGAATTAGAGTAGCGGAAAAACTATGAGTAACTTAAAAATATATATAATTGGATTATTAATTGTTACAAATATAGCTCTTTCTTTTGCAATTGTATGGACCGAGCATTTAACAAGAACTCAATATAGAATTTTGCAGTCTTTATCTAATCAAAAATATAATTTAAAAACTGAGTGGAGAAAAGCTAGAGTAGAAAAAGGGAAATATGATTCATTAAGCAAAATAGAAAAAGATGCTCAAATTTTTTTAAACATGACTGCACCAAAAAAAAGAGAGTTAATATATATTTATGAATAATTTTTTAAAAAAAATAGCAAGGGTTGACATAATTAAATTTTTAATTATGATTTCGATTTTTGTAATCTTATTTAGGTGCTTTAATCTTCAGTATACTGATACAAAAAAATACTCAAATCTGATCAAAGGAATAGAAGTAAAAAATTATATTATAAGAACAAGTAGAGGATCTATTGTTGATAGAAATAATATAGTCTTGGCTGAAAGTATTCCTATGAATACCTTAATTGTAAATAACACAAAAAAATTTCTTAAAGATGAAAAATCTTTAAAAAAATTATGTGCGATATTAAATAAAGATTATAGAGATTTATTAAGAGAATTAAAAAATAGGGAAAATAAAAACTTTAGTTACATAAAAAATGGAAGATACCTATCTTCTGAAATTACTAATAAGATTATTGATCTTAATCTTAGTGGTGTAGAGTTTATTACAGAATTCCAAAGATATTATCCAGAAGGGGAGATCCTTGCTCCACTAATTGGTATGACAGATTTTCATCATAATGGACAAATGGGCATTGAAAAATCTTTCAATAGTTTGCTTATGGGTAACAATGGTGAAAAGATTGTTATGACGGATCTTCATGGTAAGGTGGTGAAAGAGATAAGACAGGTAAGTGCTCCTAAAGAGGGGAAAAAACTAACTCTTACAATAGATTCTAGACTGCAATATGTTGCTTATAGAGAGCTAAAAAATCAAGTTAGAAAAGTTAATGCAGAATCTGGTTCCGTAGTAATACTAGATAGTACAAATGGTGATATTTTAGCTACAGCAAGCTATCCATCATACAATCCCAATGACAGGAAAACATATAGTCCCGAAAAAGAAAGAAATAGAGTAATTATAGATTCTTTAGAGCCGGCATCTACAATCAAACCTTTTTTATTGGCAGCAGCGCTGCATTCAGAGAAAGTAAATTTAAGTGATAACTTTGACACAAGCCCTGGCTACAGAAGATTAGATAATAAAACATATAAGGATATTAAAAACTTTGGAGAGTTAACTACTGAAGGAGTAATAATAAAGTCAAGTAATATAGGTAGCATAATGATTTCAGAAAAATTTAATAAAAAAATTTTTTATGATTTGTTAGAACACATTGGTATCGGAGAAAAAATTAATACAAATTTTCCTTCCGAGGTTGAAGGTGTGTTAACGCATTATAGCGAGTGGGGAAATTCTGATGTTAGATCACTTGCAATGGGTTATCATTGCAAAGTTACACCACTCCAGTTAGCAAAAGCCTATAGTGTGATTGCTAACAATGGCTTAGTAATTAATCCTAAAATTCTTAAAAGTGATAAAATTCAAATTAATGAAAGTAAAAAATATGAAAAAGAATTTAAGAAAGTTAAAAATGTAATAAAAAAAGTTATTGAAAGCGGAAGTGCAAAAAGAGCTGCAATAGAGGGTTACACTGCTGGAGGGAAAACTGGTACTGCAAAATTATATATAGGTGGAAACAAAAAAAATAAATACAGTGATGATGACCATATTTCATTATTTGCAGGCATAACCCCATTAATAAAATCTAAATTAGTAATAGTAGTAGTTATAAATAAACCTAAAACCAAAATTCATTTTGGTGGTTATGTTGCAGCACCAGTGTTCAAAAAAATCGCAACAGATTCTTTAAGAATTTTAAATATTAATCCAGATAATATTTTGGATTACCAAAAAAAAGTTTCAAATGAAGTTGAAAAACTAGATAGATATCCTTATAAAAACCCGGAGGTAAGTAATGTCTTTTGAATTAATTGATACTAAAGAGCAAAAAGCTGATATTAAAGTAGTAGGCGTTGGTGGTTGTGGAAATAATGCAATTGAGTACATGATATTAAATAAAGTTAGTGGCGTTGACTTTATATGTGTAAATACTGATGCACAAGACTTAAAAAATAATCCTGTTAGCGAGAATAGAAAATGTAATATTGGCCATAATATTACAAGGGGATTAGGTGCTGGTGCAAATCCTGATATTGGAAGGCAAGCAGCAATAGAGGATAGAGATAAGCTTAAAGAATCAATAGAAAATTGTGACATGTTATTTATAACTGCCGGCATGGGAGGTGGAACTGGAACCGGGGCTTCACCAGTAATAGCAGAGTTAGCAAAAGAGTTAGGTATTTTGACAGTTGCGGTTGTGACAAAGCCTTGGGAATACGAAAAGAAAAAACGAATGCTTAATGCTGAAAAAGGAATTGAAGAATTAAGAAGTAAGGTTGATTCATTAATAATTATTCCAAATGATAAATTATGTTTAGATGATGATATGCCCTTATCTGAAGCAAAAAATCAATCAAATGCAGTTTTAGAAAGAGCGGTTGGGGGAATAGCAGAATTGATAACAAAACCTGGCGAAATAAACTTAGATTTTGCAGATGTAAAGAGTGTTATGTCAAACGCTGGTTCAACAATGATGGGAAGTGGTGTTGGAGAAGGAATAGATAGAGCGGAAGATGCAATTCAACAAGCAATAGCAAGCCCATTATTAGAGGATGTTGATGTTAAGGATGCAAAAGGATTACTAATAAATATTACATCAAATGGAAGCTTAACTAATGGCGAATTTAAAGCAATCGGAGACCATATTGGAAGCTTAGTTGATGAAGAAGAAGCAGATGTAATAGTTGGAACAACGATAGACGAGTCATTAGAAGATAAAATAAAAGTAACAGTTGTAGCAACAGGGATGAGAAATTCTCACAGCGAAAAAGTAATATTACCAAAAGTTGATGTTATTTTAGATACTGCTGAGAGCAATAGAGTATTAGAAGATAAGAAATTTATAGAAATAAATAATATAGAAGATCCTGAAGACATTCCAAGTGAAGTGGTAACAAGTAATAATGAAAATCAAGAAGAAAGTTTATTTAACTATACAAAACAGGACGAATATGTTGCTGCTAAAAATATAGAAGATAAAAAAGAAAGTGTAATTAAAAGTGATAACAACATTCAGCATAAGAAAAATAGTAATGGAGAGTTAGATTTAGACTTTTTGGACATACCAGCTTTTTTAAGGAAGCAAGCAGATTAAATATATAAAATACAGGAGGTTTAAGTGAAAAATATAATGTACTACGGGTTGATAATAATTGGTTTTACCTTACTGATAGGTTGTAATACAGTTGATGGAATAGGAAGAGATATTTCTGCTGCTGCTGAATGGGTAAGTGGTGAAGTTAACGAAGAATAATAAAATAAAAAATTTAAATGAAACTAAAATCTCTTATTAATGATAAAAAATTATCAATAGATAATATAAATATTGTAGGATTAAGCGAAAACAGTAAAGAAATAAAAAAAAACTATATTTTTTTTATAAAAGAGACAAAAAATTTTAAAAGTTCTTATATTGATGAAGCTGTAAACAATGGTGCTAAATTAATAATTTATAGTAAGGATTGTCAATTAAATATAAAAAAATATAATAAACTATGCTATTTTTATGCTGTTGATGATATAGATAGAGCTATATCAAAGTTATCCGAAAAATTCCATAAAGTAAAAAAAAATAAAATTAAAATATACGGAATAACTGGTACTAATGGGAAGAGTACGGTATCAAATTTTATAGCTCAATTGATAACGTTACAAAAAGAAAAAGCAGGTTTAATAGGAACTTTAGGTAACGGAATATATCCAAAACTTAGCCAGAAAAACTTGACCACACCCAATATAATAAACGTTAATAAGTACATATCACAGTTCTTTAATAAAGAGGCTTCAGCAGTAGTAATTGAGGCTTCATCTCATGGTATAAAACAAAATAGGATACAAGGAATAAATTTTGATACGGTTATTTTTACAAACTTAACACATGATCACTTAGACTATCATAAAAATATGAAAGATTACTATAATACAAAACTGAAGTTATTTACAAAGTATAAAAGTAAGAGAAAAATAATTTGTATAGATAATTATTATGGTAAAAAAATTTACAAAGATATTAAAAATAGAAATAAAGTTAAAACCGTATCTATAAGCAATAGTAAAGCAGATTTTTATGCAAGTGATATAACTTACTATAGGTATGGTATTAAATTTAAAATTCATTCAAATTATGGAGATAAAGAAATAAATATAAAAATGTTTGGTGAGTTTAACGTAATAAATATTTTGCTTGCAGTAGCCTCTTTGGCAACAAATAAGATTAAGTATAACTTAATAATCAATAATATAATAAAATTGAAACCTATAGATGGGAGAATGAACAAATATTATAAAGTTGGCTACCCAACAACATTTATTGACTTCGCACATACACCAGATGCTATGAAGCAGGTTATAGTCTCAATAAAAAAACATTTTCCGAAAAATAAAATTATAACTATATTTGGATGTGGGGGAGAAAGAGATACTAAAAAAAGAAAAAGTATGGGTGAAATTGCCTGCAAGCTATCAGATCACATTATTATTACAAATGATAATCCAAGAAATGAAAGTCAGAAAAAAATTACAGAAGATATTATATTAGGAATAAAAAAAAATAAAAAATATCAAGTAGTTTTAGACAGATCAAAAGCAATAAAAAAATCATTAAATAGAAGTAACTTTGACAAAGTAGTTCTTATACTAGGAAAAGGCCATGAACAATTCCAGATCGTTAAAAGTAAAAAAATTGCCTACAGTGATAAAAGTGAAGTTATTAAACTAATGGTATAACTTATGAAAAAATATTCTTTAATTGAAATAGCAGCACATTTAGACGGAGAGCTTTATGGTGAAGACATTTTAGTAAGTGGTTTTTCAATAGATTCAAGAACAATAAGTAAAGGAGATGTATTTATTTGTATTAAGGGAGTAAAATATGACGGACATGATTTTATTATAGATTCATTAAAGGTAGCATCTTGTGTTATAACAACAAAAAAAATTAAAAATATTAATCTTAAGGAAAAATCTTATATTTTAGTAGAAGATACATTAAAAGCGTTACAAAACCTAAGCTCATTCATAAGAAAGCAAACTAAAGCAAAGGTTATTGCTATTACAGGTTCAAATGGAAAAACAACTGTTAAAGAAATGGTTGCACACATACTATCCGATTTTAAAGTTAGCTATACAAAAGGAAATTTAAATAATCATATAGGTGTGCCTTTAACACTTCTATCAATAAAACAGGACGATGAGTATGTAGTTGTAGAAATAGGAGCTAACAATTTAGGAGAAATTGGACCACTAGCAGAATTAGTAAATCCTGATGTTGCTGCAGTAACAAATATTGGATATGCACATATAGAAGGATTTGGAACACTGGAAAATACAGCAAAGGAAAAATATAGTATATTTAAATATATAGATAAAAATGGAATTGCAGTTATAAATAATCAGGACAAGTTTAGAAAAATTATTAATAAAAAGAGCAAAAAAATATATTTTGGATATGAAAAAAATAATTACGATAAAATAAAAAAAATAGTGAGAAATATTTTTTATAAAACAAATTTTTTAACTATAAAAAAAATAGAAAGTAATATATTAAAATTAAATTATAATTCACATGAAGAGTCTATTAAGCTAAATTTAAATGGAAACCATAATTTTTTAAATACAGCTTGTGCTGCTTCAATTGCTATCTCTTTAGGAATTAGTTTAAAAGAAATTAAAAAAAAGTTAGAAAAATTTGAGACTATATCCTCACGCTTAAAAATACATGAATTAGAAAATAATATTAAAATTATTGACGATTGTTATAATGCAAACCCAAGTTCATTTAAAGCAGCAATATCTTTTTTATCAAGTATTAATCTTAAGAAATTGGTTTTAATGGGTGATATGGTAGAGTTAGGAAAAGATACTGAAAAATACCATTCAGATATTGGTAGATATGCTAAAACTATGGGTATTGATAAGTTCTTAAGTATTGGTAAACATAGTAAATATGCATCTGATATTTTTGGTTTGGATGGCCAGCATTTTAATGATTCTAGTAGTTTAAAATCATATTTAAATACTAATATTGATCCGTACACATGCATACTTATAAAAGGTTCAAGATCAGCTAAGCTTGAAGAGTATGTTAATTTTTTAAAAATTAGGGGTAATTAATAATGTTTTTATTTTTACTAGATTATTTAAGTAGTTTAAATACTAATTTCTTAGTATTTGAATATATTACTCTTAGAGCAATATTTAGTATTATTACAGCGCTTTCAATTTCGTTGCTTTTTGGACCTTATATTATAAAAAAGTTTTCTATTAATAATTTTTCTGAAGTAATTAGAGATGATGGTCCTAAGTCTCATATAAGTAAAGCTGGAACACCTACTATGGGAGGACTACTAATTTTATCTTCCTTATTAATAACAACTTTAATTTGGTCTGATCTAGAAAATAAGTATACACAGTATCTTATCCTCACAACTTTATTCTTTGCTGCTATTGGTTTTATTGATGACTATAAAAAATTGACAAAAAATAAAAATGGAATGCCTGCAAGATTAAAAATAATATTACAGTTTTTTGTAGCTGGAATAATTTCTATATTGATGTTTAGTCAGATCGAATCAGTGCAAGAACAGCAATTTATAATACCCTTTTTTAAGCATATTGTTATTGATCTTGGCATATATTTTATTCCTTTAACAATACTTGTAATAGTTTCTACTAGCAACGCTGTTAATTTAACGGATGGACTTGATGGGCTAGCAATAATGCCAATAGTTTTAGTTAGCGGAGCTTTAGGAGTTTTTGCTTATTTAAGCGGAAATATTAATTTCTCAGAGTATCTATTAATTCCGTATGTAAAAGATTCTGCTGAGATAACAATATTTATAGGAGCGCTAATTGGGTCTGGATTAGGTTTTCTATGGTTTAATACTTATCCAGCGCAAGTATTTATGGGAGATGTGGGGGCTCTATCATTGGGAGCCGCTGTAGGGCTAATGGCTGTAATTGTGAGGCAAGAAATTGTATTAATTATTATGGGTGGAATATTCGTATTAGAAGCTCTATCAGTTATTATTCAAGTGCTTTCTTTTAAATACAGAAAAAAAAGAGTTTTTTTAATGGCGCCATTTCACCACCACTTTGAGCAAAAAGGCTGGCCTGAGCCTAAAGTAGTAGTAAGATTCTGGATTATCAGCTTTATACTTATTTTAATAGGTTTGGCAACTTTAAAACTAAGATAAAGAATATAGCACTTATGAAAAATAGCAACTTACCAGTAGCAATAATCGGACTTGGGAAAACAGGTGTGTCAGTTGCAAAATATTTAAAAATTAATAATAAAAATTTCATAGCATACGATACAAGAGAAAACTTAAAAATTACTGATGAAATAAAAAAATATGTTGATAGTCAGCGTATAGTTTTAGGTAAATTAGAAAAAAGTTTTATAGATAAGCATGATTACTTCATAGTAAGCCCAGGTGTTAAAATAGAAAAACAATTCTTAAAAAAAATAATAGAAAATAAAAAAAACATAAAAACTGATATTGATATATTTAATGAGTCATGCAATGGCAAGACAATATGCATAACGGGATCTAATGGAAAAACGACAGTAACAGCAATTTTAGAATACGTTTTGAGAAAAATGGGAAAAAAGGTAAAAGCAGGAGGAAATATTGGACTTCCAGCATTAGAGTTAACCTATGAAAATTATGAATATAATATTTTAGAGTTATCAAGTTTTCAACTTGAAATGACAAAAAAAATTAATTGTATTACATCACTCATAACAAATATAACTGAAGATCATCTCGATAGACATGAAACACTTGAGAATTATATTAATATAAAGCATAAAATATTTAATAATGCAGAAAATATAATTATAAATAGGAATGATAACAATATTAGGAAAGAGAAAGTTATTTACAAGTACACTTTTGGAAGTGATGAACCTAAAAATAATAACAGTTTTGGAATACGTATAAAAAATAAAAAAAAATATATTTATCATGGCAATAAGAAAATTTTAGAAGAAGATGAGATACAATTAATAGGTCTACATAACTTAGTGAATATATGTTCTTGTTTAAGCATAATTCAATCTATAGGCGAGGATGTAAATGATGCCTTACAATATATAAGAAAATTTGAATGTATAGACCATAGGATGGAGAAGTTTCTTTACAAAGATGATATAAAATGGATTAATGATTCTAAAGCAACAAATATAGAATCAACAATATCAGCACTAAATTCATTAGATGAAAATATCATTTTAATTTTAGGAGGTAAGTCAAAGACTAATAATTATAAAAAGTTAAACGAAATTATTGGTAAAAAAGTATCAGCCTTAATATTATTTGGAGAATGCAAAAATTTACTGAATAGGGAAATTACATCAATAAGTAATATTTTTTTGGCTGATAACATTAATGCTGCTTCAGAAAAAGCAAGATTATATGCTAAAAAAATTATAGAAAAAGAAAGTATGCCTGTTTGTATTTTACTTTCTCCAGCATGCGCAAGTTATGATATGTTTGAATCCTTTGAAGAGAGGGGGATTTTATTTAAAAAATTTGTAATGGAAAATTACAGTTAGTGTATGGAAAAAAATAATAAAAACAATTTAAGTAATATAATTAAACCATTTTTCGATTTGAGCTTTTTTTTTCTTATAGTCACAATAATACTATTTGGTCTATTAATTTTAACAACATCATCAATAGAATTATCTTATAAAAATTATGGTGAACCATTTTATTATAGTTTTCAGCAAATAGGTTATTTAATTTTTAGTGTTTTTGTATGTTCTTTTTTTTTATTCTTAAGTTCAGAAAATTTAAAAAAAAATTACAAAGTGTTTTTACTATTTTTTCTATTTTTACTAGTTTTAGTTGTTATTCCTGATATAGGTAAAACTGTAAATAATAGTACTAGGTGGTTAAGCTACGGTGGGCTTAATATTCAACCATCCGAATTTTTTAAATTATTCTATGTAATTTGGCTGTGTGCATACTTAGATTACAATAAAAAAAATATTCACAAATTTGAGATTTTTATAATTCCAATATTATGTTTTTTTATCAGTGCTATTCTTCTTTTGAAGCAGCCTGATTTTGGATCAACAGCAGTCATATTTCTAATGACTTTCGTCATGATGTTTATTGCAAGAGCTAAGATTTTTCACCTTATGACATTATTTTTTTCAGGAGCAATAGGAGCTTCTATCTTGATATATCTTAGCCCAGAAAGATTATCGAGATTTAATTTAATTGAACCATGCAGTGATTATTTGGGTGATGGATATCATCTATGCTGGTCATTAATGGCAATTGGAAGTGGAGGAATTTTTGGGAAAGGCCTGGGTGCTAGCACAACGAAACTTTCATATCTATATGGAGCACATACAGATTTTATATTTGCTATCCTCGCTGAAGAACTTGGTATATTTGGAGTTGTATTTACAATTATTTTATTTTATTTATTTATCAAGAAGTGTTTTTTTGTAGGAGATAAAGCTTTAAGAGTTGGTTTAATATTTCAAGGCTATTTATCATATGCAATTGGAATATTTATTACATTGCAGGCTTTCTTAAGTATGGCTGTAACACTTGGAATCGCTCCAACTAAGGGATTAGCTATGCCTTTTTTTAGTTATGGTGGAAGTAATTATTTAGTTTCTATATTATCAATAACTATAGTATTAAGAATATATAGAGATGTTTATAAGCAAAGCTTAAATAGTTCATTAAGGTAATACATGAATAGCGACCAAAATAAAATAGTAATTTTTGCAGCTGGTACAGGTGGACATATTTACCCTGGAATTTCTATAGCAAAAGAACTGATTCAGAATGGCTTTTCAGTATTGTGGGTTGGTACTAAAAAAGGTATAGAAAATAAGATAGTGCCAGAAGCTGAAATACAAATAGAATATGTAAACTTTTCTGGCTTAAGGGGGAAAGGGTTACTTGCATATATAAAGCTTCCATTTAACTTGTTAAGAGCAATAATCCAATCTATTGTCTTAATTAGAAAATATAAACCTCAGATTGCTTTATCTATGGGAGGCTATATTAGCTTTCCTTGTTGCATAGCTTCTTATCTTTTAAGAATACCAATTGTAATTCATGAGCAAAATATAATATTTGGAATGGCTAATAATATTTTAAGGCATTTATCTAAAAAAGTTATATTGGGTTTTCCAATGAATTTAAAAAATATAAAATATAAATATTTAGGAAATCCAAGTAGGTATGAAAATATTAACAAAAAAGTAAAAATAAAATTTGAAAAAAAAATTAATATTTTAGTGGTAGGAGGGAGTCTTGGAGCCAAGATATTCAACGAAGTAATACCTAAAACAATATATAGTTTAAAAGAAACTACGAAATATGAAATTAATGTTATACATCAGACAGGAAAAACAATTAAAACTGCAACCGATCAATATAGAAATATTGACGTAAATATTGATATAAGAGAATACATTGATCCCATGATCAATGTTTACGAATGGTGCGATATTATTATATGTAGGGGAGGCGCTATAACATTAACAGAACTAATGAATTTAGGAATTGCATCTATAATAGTTCCTTTTCCATATGCGACAGATAACCACCAAATGAAAAATAGTAGATACTTGGAAAGTCATGATGCAGCAATTGTAATTAATCAAAAAAATTTTACGCATGATCACTTAGCGAGCATAATTAAGTCATTTATAGAGAATCCAGAATTAAAACAGTCTTTATCAGAAAATATTTTAAAACTGAATAAAAAAGATGCTACAAAAAATATTTGCGATGAAATAATTAGTGAAATAGAAAATAATTAAAATGAAAAGTGATTTAAAAAATAAAATCATGAGTAGGGTAAAAAAAATACATTTTATTGGTATTGGCGGAAGTGGTATGTCAGGTATAGCTTCAATATTGTCTGATTTAGGTTATATTGTTTCAGGATCAGATTTAAATTCTTCAAAAACTACCGAGTCACTTATTAGTAAAGGTATTGTTATTTCGATAGGACATAATAAAGATAATATTTTATCAAAAGATGTTGTTGTGGTATCAAGCGCTATTAAAGGCGACAATGTTGAATATAAATATGCGCAAGATCTAAATATCCCAATAATAAAGCGAGCAGAGATGTTAGCTGAATTAATGAGATTTAGTTATGGTATTGCTATTGCAGGTACACATGGAAAAACATCAACAACTTCAATACTCTCTCATATTCTCAATGAGGCTAATTATGACCCCACTTATATAATCGGTGGAAAAATTATTAATTCAGAAAACTCAAAGTTAGGTTCTAGCGACTATCTGATCGCTGAAGCCGATGAGAGCGATGCTTCATTTCTACATCTACAGCCATTAATGTCAGTTATTACCAATATCGACAAAGACCATCTTGAGAATCATGAAAATAGCTTTGATGTACTTAAGAAAAATTTCTTAGAATTTATAAATAATTTACCATTTTATGGATTGTGCTTTTTAAATATAAATGATATCAATACCAAATCAATAATTAGCAAGGTATCAAGACCAGTAAAGACGTTTGGAATTGATATAAGCGCCGATTACAAAGCAAAGTCAATTAATTTTGATTCGATACCTTCAAAGTATTTATATTTTGAAAATGAAAAAGAGTATGAAATAAGGTTAAATATGCCAGGACACTATAACGCCTCAAATTCATTGGCAGCACTAGCCGTATGTAGAGAATTAGGTGTTCCAATAAAAACTATACAAAAGGCTATAGAAAATTTTCCTGGTATCAGTAGAAGATTTGAAGTAATAGGCAATTTTCAAGTAAATAACAATTTCTTTACCTGGATAGATGATTACGGACATCATCCGTCAGAGATGAAAGAAGTTATTGAAACAATCAATAAAGTTTGGGCTAATAGAAGGGTGATAACAGTTTTCCAGCCACATAGATATTCCAGAACAGCAGAACATTTCAATCAGTTCGTAGATATATTAAAAAATGTTCAAAATTTAATTCTAATGGATATATATCCAGCAAACGAAAAACCTATAGAAAATATTACCTCAGAAGCACTAGTAGCGGAAATTAAAAAATATAAAGTAAATGTAGTGCTATTAAACTCAGAAAAAGAACTGTCAGATTATATAAATATGATAATAAAAGATAAAGATATTTTATTAACTATGGGTGCAGGAAATATTTCAAAATTTGTTAATTATTATAAAAATACTTTAAATTAAAATGAAAAATATTTATAAAATTAAGAAGAAAATTAGAGGAAATCTAAAAGAAAATATATCTTTGAAAAATTATAATACGTGGAAAGTAGGTGGAAAAGCAGAGTATTTATTTGAACCATATGACGTAGAAGATTTAAAAGTTTTTTTAAGTTTGCTAAATGATGAAAAAATAACTTTTATAGGCAACGGAAGTAACGTACTTATTCGTGACAACGGAATAAAAGGATTTGTCGTATGTTTAAAAAAATCACTCAATAACTATTACTTGAATAATAACAAACAATTTGTTTTTGAAGCTGGTTTATCCTGTATGAAAATTGCTCAAATCACAGCAAAAAAAAACTATAAAGGTTTAGAATTTCTTTGTGGAATACCTGGAACACTTGGAGGAGCATTAAGAATGAATGCGGGGTGCTATGGTGGTCACATATGGGAGAATGTTTCAAAAGTAATTTTAATGAACAGAAAAGGTATATTAGTTGAAAAAGATAGACTAGAATTTGATATAAGTTATAGAAATGTTGAGTTAAAGGATGATAATTTTTTTATAAGAGCATCATTCGACTTAAAATTAAATGAATTAAATGATTCATTAGATATAATAAAAAAATTTTTAAAAGATAGAAGAATTAAGCAACCTACAGGTTTGCCAAGTTGTGGATCTGTTTTTAAAAATCCAAAAAATTTATATGCTGCCAACTTAGTAGACTCATTAGGACTAAAAGGTTATCGAATTGGGGGAGCTTACATATCTAAAAAACATGCTAATTTTATTATTACAGAGAAAAATGCTAAATCAAATGATGTTGAAGAATTAATCAGTTATATACAAAAGAAGGTGCATGAAGAGAAGAATATATATTTAGAGACAGAAGTGCAATTTATAGGTATTAAACAATGATGAAAACATATGGAAAAGTTCTTGTAATAATGGGCGGCTGGTCAAACGAGAGAGAGATATCTCTAATATCAGGAAAAAGTGTATATAATTCATTAATATCTTCAGGAGTTGATGCATTAGAATTAGACTTAGATAAAAATAATATTGAGAATATAAAAAAAATATCGCCAGAAAGAGTATTTATAGTTTTACACGGTAAAGGCGGAGAAGATGGAGAAATACAATCATATCTTGATAAACTATCTATTCCATATACTGGTAGTAGTAGTAAGTCCTCAAAGGCTTGCATGAACAAAAGATATACTAAAGAAATCCTTTTAGAAAACCTCATACCAACACCAGAATATAAACAAATTAACAGCAAGACAAATATTGAAGAAATAGAAGCAAGTTTTAATTATCCATTTGTAATAAAACCTTCTTCAGAAGGCTCTAGTATCGGAGTACACATAGTTGAAAATGCAAAAGACTGTAAGAAAGCGATATTAGATAATACAAAAATAAGTAATGATTTTATATTGGAGGAATATATAAAGGGAGATGAATATACAATTGGAATATTAGATAATTATGCATTACCAGCAATTAAATTAGAACCACCAGGGAAATTTTATGACTATAATGCAAAGTATAATTCAAAAAAAATGAAGTATATCTGCCCCTCAAAATTATCTAAAGATATCGAAGAGCATATGAAAGAACTATCATTAAAAACATTTAAAGCATTAGAATGCGATGGGTGGGGACGTGTTGATATTATATTAGATGAAAAAGAACAAAAACCATGGGTGATAGAAATAAATACAGTTCCAGGTATGACGGAACATAGTTTATTACCTATGGCAGCCAAAGAAAATAATATAAATTTTGATGATCTAGTGCTAAAAATTTTAGATACGTCTTTTGATTAAAATCTATGATTTTAAAAAAAAAAATTACAATTATATTATTACTAACTATAATAATTATTATTGCATTTATTATAAAAAATAATTTGAATAATGAAAAAACATATTTTCAGATTACAGATATAACTATTGATTTAAAAAATATAGAAAATTCAAGTGTGGATGATATACGAGAAGTAGCGAAGAAATATGTGAGATCAAAATCTTTTTTTAATGTTGATATTAATTATTTGCAAAGCAAAATAGAGAATATTGATTGGATTAGTTCCGCAAATATTAGACGATCCTATCCAAATGAAATTATAATATTTGTAACAGAACATATTCCTATTGCTATATGGAATAATAAAGATTATTTAAATCAATACGGAGAAATTTTTACTGCAAATAAAAAAAATAATAAATTTCCAATATTGATTTCAAAAAATAATAAAAATAAAATTATTTTCGAGTATCTTTCTTTATTTTCAAATGATCTTATAAGACATAATATAAATGAGAAAGTTGTGAAAATTATAGAAGATGATATTAGGTCTATATCTGTTATTTTATCATCAGGCATTACTATTAAGCTTGGATCTAAAAATGTTAAAGAAAAAATTGATATATTTTTCAAAGTTTACCAAACACTAAATAGTAGCGATTTAAGTAAAATGCGGTATATTGACATGAGGTATTCAAATGGATTTTCTGTTGGGTGGAAATAAAGTTGGTGGATTATGGCGAAAAATGATAAAAATTTAATAGTTGGTTTAGATATAGGAACTTCATATGTGAAAGCTATTGTTGGCTCTATTAATGAGGATAATGAAATTGATTTTCTCGGAGTTGGGCGTTCAAAATCTTTAGGCATGAAAAGAGGGGTTGTAATTGATATAAATTCAACAGTTCAATCAATTGGAAAATCAATTGAAGAAGCTGAACTAGTTAGTGGATATAAGATTCATTCCGCACATGTAAGTATTTCAGGAAAACATATACAAAGTTTTAATGCTACAGGTAGAGCAGCAATTTCAGACAATAAAGAAGTATCAAGCCAAGACTTAAAATCTGTGGAAGAATCTGCTAAAGCCATCACTCTCTCAAATGATCAAGAAATTTTACACGTGCTTGCAAAAGACTACGAAATAGATGGTCAAGATGGAATTAAAGTCCCTCTTGGCATGTCAGGAATTGCCCTTGATGGAAGATATCATTTAGTAACTGGAGCAAAAAATGCAAGAGATAATATTGAGAAATGCATAAAGAAATGTTCAATTGAGCCTGAGGGCGTTGTCCTAGAGCAGTTAGCTTCTAGTATGTCAGTACTAACCGAAGATGAAAAAGATCTTGGTGTATGTTTGGTTGATATTGGAGGAGGCACAACTGATATAGCAATATTTAGTAACGGAGCTATAGAATTTACCTCATCTGTTCCATTGGGTGGAGATCAAGTTACAAATGATCTTGCTCAAGCATTAAAAACATCCACATATAATGCAGAAGAACTTAAAATCACACATGGATGTATAGCTAATGAATTATCCAGCGATGATATTATAGAAGTTCCGGGAGTAGGTGATAGAGCACCTAGATCTATACAACGATATACACTAGTTGAGGTTATGAGTTTGAGGTACCAAGAGGTTTTTAATTTCATAAATGAGAAGATTTCTCAAAGTGGTTTTGAAGAAAAAATACCTGCCGGTGTAGTTCTTACAGGCGGAAGTTCAAAAGCAGAAGGTATTGAAGATCTTGCAGAAGAAATATTTCATAAGCAAGTACGAATTGGAATACCACAATACTTATATGGGGGATCAGAGGATATCGTGAAAAACCCTGAATATGCTACTAGCGTAGGTTTGCTATTATATGCACAAAAGCAGCTTAACCCTCAAATAGACCCAGTAAATGAAGATTTCACTCACGCAGCAAAGAAGCTATTTAAAAGTTTATTTTATAATTAATTAAAAATATTAGTATACAAAATATAAAAAATTGGCATACTATGTGCATAATTTTTATGATATTACAAATTTTGTTATACATAGAAAACTTATATATAATAACTAATAAAATTAAATAATTATGATTAATCAAAGAACAATAAAAAACACTATCAAAGCTACAGGTATCGGACTTCATACAGGGGAAAAAATAACATTGACTCTGATTCCTGCTCCAGCAGAAACTGGAATAATATTTGTTAGAACAGATATTGAGCCGAAAATTGAAATAAAGGCTTGCCCAAAAAATGTGGGAGACACTACTCTTTCCACAACATTAATATCAAAAACAGTCAGAGTTTCAACAGTTGAACACCTTCTTTCTGCTATTGCTGGTCTAGGAATTGATAATTTATATATACAACTTGATGGTCCGGAAGTTCCAATCATGGATGGTAGTGCAGGACCATTTGTTTTTCTTCTTCAGTCAGCTGGTATTAAAGAGCAAGCAAAATCAAAAAAATTCATTAGAATATTGAAACCAATAGAAGTTAAAGATGACGTCACTGGAAAATGGGTAAAATTCGCGCCTTTTGAGGGCTTTAAAGTCGCTTTTACTATTGGATTTGATCATCCTGTATTTAATGATAAAACTCATTCTGCAGTATTAGATTTTTCAACAGTATCATTTGTTAAAGAAGTAAGCAGAGCAAGAACATTTGGATTTATGAGGGATGTCGAATTATTAAGATCTAAAAATCTAGCATTGGGTGGAAGCTTAGAAAATGCTGTTGTTGTTGATGATCATAGAGTTCTAAATAAAGATGGATTAAGATATGAAGATGAATTTGTTAAGCATAAAATCTTAGATGCCGTTGGAGACTTATACTTGCTTGGTAAAAGTTTAATTGGATCTTTTGAAGGTTATAAATCTGGGCATGATCTAAATAATAAGTTACTTAGAAAATTATTAGAAACCCAAGATGCCTGGGAAGAAGTAGGGTATAAATCATCTGAAGAATTGCCTATAAACTATATAGATGCATATAGCAATGCTGAAGTTTAATTAAATATAAGGATCTTTGATAATTTTAAATTTAATTTTTTTTACTTCTTTGTTTAGTAAACTAGAAAACTCGGAATTTACATCTTTTAAGATTTCTCGTTGATAATTCCTAGCAGAATTAAGATTAGAGCTATTAGTTGCCCCTAAAATTAAAATACTGTCTGAAATATTGCAAGCAAAACAGATTGTTTGAGAATTTGTATATTTAGTCATATACTTTGTTATCATTTCAAGTATTTTAGCTTTTTCTAATATACTAATATCAATTTGGCTACTAAGTTTTTTCATTTATATAATATTATTAACGCAAATTAGTTGTATAATAGCAATCTTTAATAAAATTTAAAAAAAATGCAAATAGTAATTTTCAAATCTAGTAAAAATAAATCATCATCATACAAGATTAGTGGTTCAACATTTATTATTATAATTAGTTTCTTGATGTCATTTCTATTTTTTTTGATATGTTCATCAGTATATATGTATGGATACAAAATTGGGCACAAGGACTTCTATGACGAAACAATTTCGGAAATAGATAAATATAAAAATGAAATTCGACTAGTTAAACTAGAAAATAAGAATAAAATGCAGTTTTTTACTCAAAAATTAATAACTATTTCTTCTGAAATTGAAAATCTTAATACGTTGGGCCACAAAATATCAAGTATTGCAAAACTTAATAAAAAAGAATTTAACTTTAAAAATCCAAAGTATTTAGGAGGATTAAATAAAATTAATATTGAATTTGAATATAATTCAGATTTTGATAAATACTTAGACAAGATGCTTATAGATTTATCAATAAAAGAAAATAATCTTAAATACTTATTTAAATTAGTAAATAATATGGAGATGAAGGAGCAATTTCTTCCCACAGGTTTTCCTTCAAAAAAAGGATACATATCATCTGACTATGGAAATAGGGAAAACCCATTTTCAAAAAAAATGCATTTTCATAAAGGTATAGATATAGCACATAAAATGGAAACAGATATATTCTCTCTTGCGGCTGGGGAAGTTATTTTTTCAGGAAATAAATATGGTTATGGAAAAGTGGTTGAAATTAGCCATTTAAATGAATATACGACAAAATCAGCTCACAATAACAGA
>ERZ802819.755-NODE-755-length-21104-cov-6.96741_pt1 | contig 21104 bp, 18 predicted proteins | sample MGYA00345647_ERZ802819 | MGnify/ENA primary metagenome ERZ802819 (study PRJEB30503, sample SAMEA104212355) | marine metagenome | biome: Westerlies Biome; feature: [SRF] surface water layer (ENVO:00010504) within the epipelagic zone...; material: water...
GCGTCTCTGTTTTGGGCTGGTGATCGATTCAGGAGGCCTGCGATTGCGTGCGTTACCTGGTCGTTCTGGGTGTCTGCTGGAGTCCCAGGGCATGCCAGTTATCCTTGAGCCGACTGAAACAGCAACACTCGATCGTCTTGCGTGGCTTCTATCCGGCACAACCCCAGCTGCCGTTCCGGGAACTGACGTAACCGCTTGGCTCCTCTCTGTTTTGCCGAAAACTAGGGCCCTTCGATGACAGTTGTTATGAAAACGTGGTAGTAGACGCTTGAAAACGATATTTTGACGCAGTTTTGACATTTCTCCAACGGGTCTTCGACCAAGCGAGATAGCCGGATTCGTGCATTTTGTAAGACTATAAATATGTAAAGTGTCCCATCGTGGGCAGTTCGCACCACCGACAAGTAGGAAGTCCTATGACCCCGAGTACTCTTTCGCCATCGCCTTCGTCTGATCAGGCTCCCGGATCAACAACTAGTCTTCTCGATGATGAATCGTGTCAGTTCGGTCGCGGCGCGATTCATGGTCCTGATGCTGAACAAGTAACGACAGATGCAAAACTACAAGATGCACCTGTTGAGCCACGATCAGATGGAATAGAAGCGGGGAAGAATGGCCTTGATTGGCCGACACTCATCTGGATAGCTGGCATGCATGTAGCTGCCTTAGCAGCTCCGTTTTACTTTTCTTGGTCTGGGCTCGCTATTTGTCTTGTTCTGTGTTGGGTGACTGGATGCCTTGGTGTGACTCTTGGCTACCATCGTCTGCTTACTCACGGAAGTTTTGTTACCTCAAAGCCAGTGCGATGGTTTTTTGCCTTCGTGGGTGGAATTTCTGGTGAAGGCTCCGCTATCGTGTGGGTAGCAAATCACCGTAAACATCACGCATTCAGTGATCAAGAGGGTGACCCACACAGTCCTCGAGATGGAGGCCTATGGAGCCATATGCTTTGGCTTTTCCCTCAGCATACAACTGCTGAGATTGATGCTCACGTCAAGCGTTGGGCGCCTGATTTGGCCAAAGATTCCGGTGTTTTATTTTTTCATAAAACGTTTCTGCGTTGGCATTTTGTAATCGGCGGTGGATTACTTGCAGCTGGCTGGTTGATTTATGGTCCTAATACAGGAATTTCATGGTTGCTCTGGGGGCTTGCTGTTCGAATGGTCTATGTGTTTCATGTGACATGGTTTGTGAACTCGGCAACACATATCTGGGGTTATAGAAATTACGAAACCACTGATGACTCTCGAAACCTCTGGTGGGTTGGTCTGCTTGCCTTTGGGGAAGGATGGCACAACAATCATCACGCGTTCCAGCGAATGGCTGCGCACGGTCACAAATGGTGGGAATTCGATATGACCTACTGGGTTATTCTGGCAATGGAACGTCTAGGCCTTGTATGGAACGTTGTTCACACGCCTCGTGGCACGGGGCAAACTGCTTCGCCTGAAAGTGGTGGGGCTGCTGTCAAAAGTGCCTAGCTGCCGGTATGGTGCAGGCTGCAGGCCCCGAGTTGCATTTTTACTGCCGAAAGGTAGACTCTGATACGAAACAATTTTAGAGAAAACAACCTACTGATCGCCCACGGAGGGCGAATAACGAAGATGACGCTGACTAAGGACCGCAAGCAAGAACTCATAGGTGCCCATCGTCGTGGGCAGGAAGATACGGGTTCTGCAGAGGTGCAGATTGCTCTGCTCACTGCTCGAATCACTCATTTGACTGGGCACTTTAAAAAGCATTCGAAAGACTTTGCAAGTCGTCGAGGCCTTTTACTAATGGTCAGTCGACGTAGACGACTACTCGATTACCTCAAGCGTGTCGCTCCACAGCGATATCTCGATATCATTCGAAGTCTTGGTATTCGAAAATAGTCTTAAGCGGTCTGCCCTGGCTGCCAGCTTCGGCTGAGTTATCTGGGTGGAGTGAAAAGAGATCAACTTCTTTCGTTGATCATTGGGCTTGGTTCTCTCTATTTCTGTTGCGATAGAAGTACGACTCTCGCATCTTACAGACGATGGGTCGCAGGCGTAGTGTGCATGATTTGAGTGCAATAAAATTTAAAAATTTAAGTGAAATACTCTCGAACAGATTCAGTCACTATCAGTAGAAAACTGGTTCACGGAATTGCGAGAGCACCGAATGAAGAAGAAGGAAGGAATTAGTAAAAGTGAAGCATCGTGTTGAACGACAAGTTGGACAAGAGGTATTAGGTCTTGAAACTGGTCTGCTGGCAAAACAAGCTGCCGGCAGCGTATTGGTTTCCTATGGGGAAACAACAGTGCTTGTTGCTGCGGCAACAGGATCACCCCGCGCGGGAATCGATTTTTTTCCATTAACCTGTGATTATCGGGAACGAACTGCAGCGGCAGGAAAGTTTCCAGGCGGCTTTCTAAAACGAGAAGGTCGGCCAACAATGAAAGAAACGCTTACAAGTCGTCTTATTGACCGGCCGATCCGACCCTTGTTTCCCGAGGGATTCCACGACGAGGTTCAAGTTCAGGCGCAGACGCTCTCAAGTGATCGCCAAAACGATCCTGATATTCTGGCTATGATCGGTGCATCTGCTGCACTTTGTATCTCCCCCCTCCCCTTTGAAGGTCCCATCGGCAGCGTACGGCTTGCTCAGGTCAACGGAGAATTTGTTCCGTTTCCGACGCAGGACCAACTTGAAGAGAGTGATCTGGATCTTATTGTTTCAGGTAGTAAGACGGCTATTCTCATGATCGAGGGTTTTGCCCGTGAGATGCCCGAAGAACGCATGCTTGAGGCTTTGGACGAAGCTCATCGTGTCATCATTACAATTTGTGAAATGCAAGATGAACTGGTCGCAAAGGCCGGAAAGCCAAAGAAGGAATGCGAGTTGCCCGACTACGCTCCTCTCAAGAATCGAATGAAGTCTGCCTATTATGCCGAACTCCTGAAGGCAGCCGGAATCACAGGCAAGCTTGAACGAGGCGAGGCTGTGAAGGCATTAAAGGAACGAGCAAAGGAAGAAATGTGTCCTGCAGATGCTGCGGGCAGTGACGATGCTGTTAATGAAGGTGATTTTTCACACGTATGGCATGGTCTTGAAGAAGAAGCAATTCGAGAATTGATTCTTGGTGGAACCCGTCCAGACGGTCGGGATTCCAAGTCACTTCGAGCCATCGATTGTGAAGTTGATCTGTTGCCTCGCGTCCATGGATCAGCTCTTTTTCAGAGAGGCGACACTCAGGCTCTTGTTACTGTTACACTCGGAACTGGTAAAGATGAGCAGCGAGTAGATGGCTTGTTTGAGGAATACTCAAAGAAGTTCATGCTTGACTATTATTTCCCTTCTTTTTCTGTTGGTGAGGTTCGACCGATTCGAGGTCCAGGCCGTCGAGAGATCGGCCATGGTGCTCTTGCGGAACGAAGCGTCAAGCCAATCCTGCCTGATCCGGATGTTTTTCCTTACACAATCCGAGTGATCTCGGACATCTTAGAGTCAAATGGTTCCAGTTCGATGGCATCAGTGTGTGGTGCCACTCTTGGCTTAATGGCTGCTGGTGTGCCGATTACGAATCCTGTGGCTGGTATTTCGGTAGGCCTTGTGAAGGAGACAGAAGATAAGTGGACACTTCTTACCGATATCATTGGTGATGAGGATCACTTTGGTGATATGGACTTCAAGATTGCCGGTTCACAAAACGGCATTACTGGAATTCAACTCGACTTGAAGATAAACGGGATCTCCGCTTCTATCATCAAAGCGACACTCGAGCAGTCTCGAGAGGCTCGGCTTGAAATTCTTCGGTCAATGCTCTCGGCCGTCCGAAGGCCTCGTGAAGAGATTTCTGGGTGGGCACCACGTTTGTTGCGCACGCATATTGATCCTGAAAAGATTGGCTTACTGATTGGTCCTGGCGGGAAAACAATTCGCTCTATTCAGGAAACGACTGGTGCCAATGTTGAAGTCGATGATGACGGAACAGTTACTGTCGCAAGTCATGATGCCGAAAGTGCAACATCGGCTTTGGCAAAAATCGAAGCCCTTACGGCTTCGATCCAGATTGGTCGAATCTATGAAGGTCGCGTAACCAGTGTCAAAGACTTTGGTGCGTTCGTAGAGCTTGTTCCTGGAAAAGATGGCCTGTGCCATATCAGTGAACTCTCAACGGAGTACGTCGGAAATGTTAATGATGTGTGCCGCGTCGGTGACACAATGCGAGTCAAAGTTATTGCCGTCGACGAGCAAGATCGCGTAAAATTAAGCCGTCGAGCGGCCATGGAAGAAGCTACCGCTGAGGCGGAACCAGCAACTGAATAGGTCTATGTTGTTCCTCACCGCAGGGCTGTCTCAATGATGGCCCTGCGGGTGAGGTTGCATTCCGAAGAGTCCAGCATATTTCGGGCGCTGTGATTATGGGACAATCAGCACTGCTCAACGATCAGCTGTCAGGCGAAGGTGGTACGTACGCAGAGTTGGTCAAGCTTGTTAGCGAACTCGCTCACGAGATCAGAAACCCTTTATCAAGCATTCGACTAAACATGGAATTGCTGGGTGAAGATGTTGGTTCACTAGGTGATGACTCCGCAGCGAATCAAACCGCCCGAAGGGCCAAGGCAAAAATTGATCTGGTTCGTCAGGAATGTGATCGGTTGCAGAAACTTCTTGATGATTTCCTTGATTTTTCTCGACAGGAAGGTATTGATCCTGAGCCAGGGAACCTTAATGTCGAACTTGAGCAGTTGTTAGATTTCTTTCAGCCTCGAACTGATGATGCGGGAGTTGAGCTTGTTCGCTATCTCGATCCAGAATTACCTGCAGTACGGATTGATCGTGAGACGTTTCGATCGGCAGTCCTCAATCTCTTGATCAACGCGACTCAGGCAATGCAAGACGGCGGACAATTGATGGTCAGGACGCGAGCTGCAGGCCTTGGCGTACTGATCGAATTGATTGACACTGGCCCTGGTATGAGCTCAGAGACACTTGCTCGGGTGTTTGAGGCATTCTACTCAACGAAACAAGGGGGCTCGGGGCTCGGCCTTCCCACTGCCCGAAAAATTATTGAAGCCCATGGTGGCTCAATTGACATAGAAAGCGCTCCAAGTCGTGGGACCAAGTTGGCAATATGGTTGCCGGCCCCCCCACGTTTGCCAACAGAATCAAATGAAAATAAATCGTGAATTGTGTTTCCGTTCCTGAAATAGTCTTTGGTGCATAATGTCGACAAGCCCGACAGAAACTAGTTCTTCTTCGAAAAGTGTTGACGGAATTGCCAGATCCGTTCGTGTTCTTGTAGTGGACAATGACATTGTGCATGCCCGCACGATGGGTGAGGGGCTTGAGCGACTTGGCTATAAAGTGATTGTCGCTGGGGGTGGTAATGAAGGTGCCCAAAGGATTCGTGATGAGTCGTTCGATGTTGTTGTTACTGATCTTATGATGAATGACATTGGTGGTCTGGAAATCCTTAAAGTTGCTAAAGCATCATCTGCTGAGACAGAAGTTATTGTCGTGACAGGACATGGAACCGTGCCATCAGCAGTTGAGGCGATGCAGCAAGGCGCTTTTACCTACCTGCAAAAACCACTCGAGCTTGCTCAACTAAGGGTAGCTGTTGAAAAGGCATCTGCCGGAGTTCGGTTACGGCTTCAGAATCTTGAGCTTAATCGTCGTCTCGATGAACGGTTTGGCTTTGAAGGTGTTGTGGGTTCAAGCACTCAGATGCGAGGCGTCATTGAGCGACTGAAACGGATTGCGCCAACGGATGCAACTGTTCTGATTCAAGGTGCAACTGGTACTGGAAAGGAACTTGTCGCACAGGCAATTCATCAGAACAGCCCACGAAAGAAAAAGCCTTTCGTTGCACTCAATTGTGCTGCGCTAAGTGAGAATATTCTTGAGAGCGAACTCTTCGGACATATCAAGGGGGCATTTACTGACGCCTCTTCAGACAGGGTTGGGAAGTTTGAATACGCTGATGGCGGGACACTCTTCCTTGATGAGGTTGGTGACATGCCTTTGGCGACACAAATCAAACTGCTTCGAGTCCTCGAATCGGGAGAGATTACAAGGGTGGGTTCGAATCAGCCTGTTCGAGTCAATGTGCGAATTCTTTCTGCAACAAATCGGAATCTTGAGGATGCAGTTGAAGATGGCAGTTTTCGTAGTGACCTCTATCATCGGCTTAAAGTTGTCACAATTCTGATTCCAAGTCTGCAAGAAAGGTCCGCTGACATACCGCTGCTTATCGAACATTTTATGAAGCAATTTGCACGACGGCATCAGAAACCTGTCAAGGGGATGTCACGTGCTGCACGAGTGAAACTTCTGTCGTTTTCATGGCCTGGGAATGTGCGTCAACTTCGTAATGTCGTTGAAAGTATGGTCGTCGTTGATTGTGATGAGACACTTGATGTTGACGATCTGCCAGCTGAGCTTGATCCAGAGGCCGGGCATGCGCAGGCAGTCACCCCAGACGACGTCGAAGATAATGGTGGTGTCGCATCTCTTGTTGGGCGGCCTCTTGGCGAAATTGAAAAGATATTTATTGGAGAGACGCTCAAGTTGGCTGGAGGAAATCGGGAGCAAACCGCAGAAATGCTTGGTATTGGTGAGCGAACACTTTACCGCAAGAGCAAAGAATACAAACTTCACTAGAAGGTCGCGCTAGACCTTGTATAGTTCAGTTCCGTATTCGCCTATCAATAAACGTTTGGTTGACAATCTGAAGAAGTGAGCAGGAAGTAAAAGTATGGGGAAGATTCGAACACTGCCCGTCTCTGTCATCAATCGAATTGCGGCTGGTGAGGTTGTGGAGCGACCAGCTAGCGTTGTGAAAGAGCTTCTCGAGAATGCACTAGATTCTGGTCCTACTCGTGTTGATGCAGAACTTGAGCAAGGTGGAATTGCCTTAATACGAATTGTTGATGATGGCTGTGGAATTGATGCCGAAGATTTGCCTCTCGCTGTTTCGCCACACGCGACCAGTAAACTTCAACGTGCGGATGATCTTGAAGATATCAGAACACTCGGGTTTCGAGGCGAAGCGTTGGCATCGATTGCTGAGGTGTCTCGCGTCGTGATACGGACAAGGACTCCGGCAGGCACCGGTAGTTGTCTTGAGGTCGATGGTGGCCTGAATCGAGGAGTTGTGCCAGAGGGTTGCGGGCTTGGGACATCAGTTGAGGTGCATCAGCTGTTTTCGAAGATTCCGGCGAGGCGAGCATTTCTTAAGACGCCAGCCACGGAGTGGTCGCACGCATCAGAGGCGTTTGTGAAGACAGCGCTTGCTCATCCTGAGATTGCATTTTCACTCACACATAATCGCAGGCGAGTGCATGAGTTGCCGGCGGTAGATAATTGGCGGCAAAGAATTGCTGATCTTTATGGGAGCCAGCTTGCTGACCGGCTGATGCATGCAAAGGAAGTGGACGACGATATATCGGTGGTAGCTCTTATTGGGCGACCTGAAGACGATATGGCGAGTGGACGTTTTCAGCACTTCTTTATTAGCGGGAGGCCATTTCGTGATCGTTCTATCTTGCATGCAGTTCAGGAGGGTTATCGTGGACGTCTTCTTTCGGGGCGACAGCCGATTGTTTTTTTGCAACTGTATGTCCCTCTTACGCATGTTGATGTAAATGTTCATCCAGCAAAAACAGAGGTACGTTTTCGCGATCCTGGTCGTCTGCACAGGCTCGTTCTCCTTGCCGTACGAAGTGCTCTAGCTGGCATCACTGCCCCGACTGCTTTCGACCCACCGCATAGTAACTCATCGAGTGTACCGGGCTTAGCTGCGGCTGAGGCTATTTGGAAACGACAACAGTCGGTATCCGGTAGGAATGAGATTGATTGGGACAGTTCTCAGACCGTTGCCTTTCATGATCACGAAAAATCAGAACACGCTCTTGATTCATCAGAACCAAATCTTTTTGAGAGAGAAAAAGATAGTGCCATCAAACAGGAGAGATTGCCAGGCGCTGATGTTGCTGAGGAGCGTGCATTTCAACTGCATCACCGCTATCTTGTTGTGGAAACACAGGATGGCATCGAGGTCATCGATCAGCATGCTTTGCACGAGAGGGTGCTCTATGAACAACTCCGTGAACGGATGTCGAATGGTGCAGTTGAGGTTCAGCCGTTATTGATTCCGGAGCACGTTGAGCTTTCGTCTTCAGAATTTGAGGCTGTCACAAGTCACCTGGACGTCCTGTCAGAGGCTGGTGTCAAGGTTGAGTCATTTGGTGGAAATACTGTTGTTGTGCGTGGGAAACCAGCATTAGTCGGGAGAACATCAGCCTCAGGCATCATCCGAGAGGTCATTGATCGTCTTGCTGCATTAGATGCAGATGGCGGTGATCATCGGGCTGTAGTCGATGAGGTACTCCATAGTCTTTCGTGCCGTGCAGCTATTAAAGCAGGAGATCCCCTTTCTCAGGCAGAAGTCGATACACTTGTGGCAGATCGGCATCGGTATCCTGGAACCCGTCATTGTCCTCATGGTCGGCCCACGTCACTTATGCTGTCAAGGCGAGAACTCGACAAGCAATTTCGACGGACGTAAGAAGACAAAGAGCTCGTCGGCGTGGAGAGTTGGAAGCATCTTTGCCAAAGATTGAAAACCACATTTTTTAAATTAAAAAAGTTGAATTTGTATGATTTGTGTCAGCCTGGCCAGAGGGCGTCATCGATATCTTCTGACTGAATTACGACATCTTGGCCAGCAGGGTGTAGACCTGGTGGAATTGCGGTTGGATTGTATTCAGCGCAAGGTGCAGGTGAAACGCCTTTTGGCTGACCGTCCTTGTCCTGTGATTGCAACATGTCGCCGCAAACAGGATGGAGGTCACTGGGAGCGAACAGAAGCAGAACGACTAACAGTACTTCGGACAGCGATTGCGGAGGGAGTTGACTACGTCGATCTTGAAGACGATATCGCAAAATCGATACCTCGTTTTGGTTCAACGCGTCGTATTATCAGTTTCCATGATTTCAAAAGAACTCCGGATGATCTTCAGGGGCTCCATGACTATTTAGCTGACCTAGATGCGGATGTTGTCAAAATTGCCACGCTCGCAAATCATCCAAATGACAACCTCCGCATGCTCGAACTGGTGCGGTCAAGTTCCACTCCCACGGTTGGGCTTTGTATGGGTGAAATCGGAACGCCAAGCCGAGTGCTTGCGGGTCAATTTGGTGCAGCGTTTACATTTGCACCATTCAACCCCGAGAAAATTCTTGCACCAGGACAAATTCCTTGGAAGCAGCTCTGTGAAATGTATCGATATGATGCGATTACGCCTTCCACAAAAGTTTACGGTGTCATTGCAGATCCGGTGGGCCATAGTCTTAGTCCGGTGGTTCATAATGCTGCCTGTGCAGCGGCTGGAATCGACGCGGTATATCTTCCATTCCTTGTTCCAAAAGGTCATCTTGGAGACGTATTAAAGAATTCAAAACGCTGGCCACTTGCCGGTTTAAGCGTGACTATTCCCCATAAAGAAAATGTAGTTGGGTTCGCATCGTCACAGGGTGACTCGGTCGAGGAGATTGGCGCTGCAAATACCATCTCTTTTGATGATGAGACGAGGGCAATGAAAGTATTTAATACGGATGTTACTGCGGCTGTCGCAGCGATTCAGGCGTCTCTTGCAGCGCAGGAGGTTGGTTTCGGTGGCCGTCTTGGCCTGAAGACCGTGCTCATTCTTGGAGCAGGTGGCGCTGCTCGGGCGATCGCCTTCGGGCTAAAGCAACAGGGCGTTGAAGTGACGATTGCCTCCCGTACAGTGGAACGCTCCCAAACACTGGCAGAATTAGTGAATGGTAAGGTGGTCGAGTGGTCAGGACGACATCGACTTCCGTATGACTGTGTTGTGAATGCGACACCAATCGGAATGCATCCAAAAGTAAATGAAACACCATTCGAGGCGAAACATTTACGACCGTATATGGTCGTTTTTGATACTGTGTACAACCCAGAAAACACAATGCTAGTTAAAGAGGCACAGGACGTTGGGTGTAAAGTGGTGACAGGTGTAGAGATGTTTGTCCGTCAGGCTGCTGAGCAATTCAAGATATGGCACGGTCAAGAACCACCAGAGGGTGTGATGCGAATGGCGCTGAAGCAGGCGACGTCCTCTGTAAGGATTATCGAATAAACGATGGGGTTTATGCCAAGAGGAGGAGTCCGTGGTTCGTCTGATACTTGTGGGTTACCGAGCTTCTGGGAAAACAACTGTCGCTCAGGCTTTATCAAATCATTTTGATTGTCCTGCTCTAGACGCTGATGAAGTGTTTGAGAAAAAGCATTTTTGTTCCGTCGGTGAATTCATTCAGACTCAAGGCGAACCCTCCTTTCGGGATGCAGAGACGGTCGTGTTACAGGAACTCCTTGGGATTCCTGAAGGAGTGGTATCAACGGGTGGTGGGATTGTTTTGCGAGAAGAAAATCGAAGAATGATTGAAGATTCCGGGCTGCCAGTAGTATGGCTTGCTGCTCCTGCCGATGAAATTCGACGACGACTAATTGCTGACCCAACAACGGCTAGTCGTCGCCCAGCGCTTGAAGGAAAAGATGTATATTCTGAAGTTGATCAGGCATTGATTGATCGAGAGCGATACTACACTGAGGTTGCTCATTTCCGTCTTAATACGGACGGATTATCAGTTTCAGTCATTGTGGGGGAAATCATCGATTGGCTTGCTGCGTGGAAAGACAGCGAGTCACGGCCCGGTGACGCCTCTGCAGGAGTAGATTCATGAACAGTGGCAATACCCTTGTCGCTCTTGTGTCTGCAGGACTCACCGGAGGTCTGGCAGGTTTTGTGCTATGTCGTTTTGTGAGGTGGCTCCTTGATGAAATTGAGGCTGACGAAGGTGGACAAGACAGTCACGCCAACAAGTTGGGAAAGCAGGAACTTGGTAAATCTGCACCACACTATTGCAGTATGACTGTTGTAGGTTGTTGTCTCGTGGCTGTGGGAATCGTGTGGTGGGAAGTGATCTGCCAAGGACTGTTGCCACACAATGTGGGTGGCCCGTCTGCAACCTCCCCTGCCCTTTTTGTGCGGGCGTGGGGGCATTTGATTTTTTTCTGGTTTCTTGCTGCTGCAGCTTGGGTCGATATTCGCTATCGAGTCATACCCGATATTATTACAACACCCGGCGTTGTGTGTGGACTCATTGCCTTGGCCATCTTTCCGGAAGTTCTGCTCCCTGTCCCCGCCATAAAAGAACGATCTTTCGCGGCCGCTACCCTGACTGCAGATTTTCTGGTTGCTTGGGGACCGCTCAGTCTGTCGAAAGCGGTTGATTCCTCAGTACTCCACCTACTTACAACCGTTGTTTTGTTCGTGTTGTGGTGGGTTATTTGTACATCTCGCTGGACAACAGAAAATAAAGATATTTCGAAGCGCGTTGTGCAAAGAGTAAATCAATGTGTTAGCGAGCCCCGTAATGTAGTGTTTGTTCTTGGTATTGCCATTCTTTGTATTGTGAATTGGTTTGGAGGAGTGCGTTTGGCGGCAATCGAGAGTGGAATGATTGGGCTGGCTGTTTCGGCGGGCATTGTGTGGTTTACTCGTGCAGGAGCCTCAGTTGCTCTCGGTCGTGAAGCAATGGGTATGGGAGATGTCACCCTCATGGCAATGGTGGGTGTTTGGCTGGGCTGGCAGCCGGCTGTTGTGATCTTTTTCTTGGCAACGTTCATCGGGTTGATTCATGGGCTTTTTCAGCTCGTTATGCATCGCGAGAACGAACTGCCCTTCGGTCCAAGTCTGTGCCTTGCTGCGGTATTGGTTACTCTGTTTTGGCAGCCGGTATGGGATTGGGCTTCAGTGCTCTTCGATGATGTTGTGCAACTTGGGACGGTTTTGGGGCTCGTCGTCGTGCTCACCGCGGTAACCCTTTCCCTGTGGCGGTGGTTGCGAGGAAAGATGCAGTCCACCGTTTAATTTCGACTAATCTTCCTGAAATTGTCCTGAAAATGGGTGATTTTCCGAGAAAAAAACGGGCCGACGGCCTTGCTCGGAGTGGGTGCCTTCTCTACTCTCCGGGCGTTCATGTCTCTTTCATGATTGTTTTGTGAGTATGTGCAGACATCGTGTGCTCGTCGCTTGTGTGCTTTCAGTATCAGCCGCTTCTTTAGGCTGTTCTAACCTCATGCGCCGTGAGCAAGCCCCAGCGACGATAAGTCTTGAGCCTCCACCTGGTGTTGCTGCACCCGCGCATACTCTTCCGCAGACTTTACCAAGTTTGCCGGCGACTCCGTCGTATAGTTCCTTGGGGAACGCTCAATTGGAAGCAGCTCTGACTCGAAGTCAGACCGAAAATCAGATCATGCAGGAGGAACTTTCAGCAGTTCGAGAGCAGTTAGCCAGTACGACAACTCAACTTGCTGCAAGCCGAGTCGTTGGTCGTCCAAGAAATTCTGGAGACGTGAACAGCCCAGTAGTCTCACCTTCGGCTGCGGGTGCTATCGCAGCGATGCAATCAGCGATGGGTCAGTTGGCTCTTGAAAATCTTCAAGTTCGCCTAGATGGAAGTGTTGTTCGTGTTGAAGTTCCATCTGAACGTTTATTTGAATCCGGAACGCCAAACCTTTTGCCTGCTGGTGCATCATTGCTGACTCAGTTAGCAACGGAGCTAGAGAAAGTCTTTCCTCGTCATTACCTTGGAATTGAAGGACATCTGGATACCGATCCACTGACCGAATCATCGTGGCAGTCTGCTCACCAGCTGACAACTGCTCAGGCCTCTACTGTTTTTGATTTTCTAACCACTCGAACGCCCTTGAGCGACAGGCAGATGTTCCTGGTTGCACATGGGTCCAATCACCCAGTCGTCTCAAATGCGACTGCTGCAGGCAGGCAGCGGAATCGTCGGGTTGAATGCGTCATTTACCCGGAGCAGGCGTCGGTTCCGGGTTCTCCATAAGTACCGTATGGAATCTAGAAATAGGCTCCCGCGAGTTCTGGTTTCGGTCAGAATGGATGAAGCAACGCCAGCATGTTTGGGGGAAAAAGGCCCCCCCCTTTTTCTTGTCGTGCTGCCGCTTAGACTCCGGTTATGCTCAGGATTATAGATTACGGCAGTGGCAATCTTCGAAGTGTCCAGAAAGCTTTTGAGAGGCATGGCGTTACTGCAGAAATAACGTCAGACCCGAACTGTGTGGCCGAGTCCGACAGGCTTGTACTTCCGGGTGTAGGTGCATTTTCGGATGCAATGGCAGCACTTCGTGAACGAGGGCTTATTGAGCCTATTCAACGTCATGTAGTCGCTGATCGTCCATTCCTTGGAATTTGCATGGGGCTGCAGCTCCTCTTCGAAACTGGCTGGGAGGGTGGCCAGCACGATGGGCTAGGAGTGTTCGCTGGTGCTGTTTCCCGGTTCGATTGTTCCGATGATCTGAAGGTTCCACATATGGGTTGGAATCAAGTCAAATGGCGTGAAGGAAGTCATCTGTCGCAGGTGGTTGGCAGGAATGCACAGCAGCCCGAGTTCTTTTACTTTGTGCATTCATACTGCGTTCAGCCATCAGATTCGAGTATTGTTGCAGCCGAAACTGACTATGGTGGGATGTTCTGTTCCGCGGTATCACGAGGGCGTTTGTTGGCAACGCAATTTCACCCCGAAAAGAGTCAGTCAGTTGGTATGCGGCTACTGAAGTATTTTATTGAACACGTTTAATTGTCTGTCATACAAAGGAAGACACAATGGAACTTTGGCCAGCGATTGACCTCCGTGGAGGTTGTTGTGTACGCCTGCAGCAAGGCGACTATGGTCGTGAGACAGTCTTTGGAGAGGATCCTGTCGAGACAGTGAAACAGTTTACATCAGCTGGTAGTCGTCGTCTTCATATCGTTGATCTTGAGGGAGCAAAAGATGGAGCTGCTATACAGTCCGATTTGATCCGGCAGATGGTAGCGGCGGCCGGTGTGCCCTGCCAGGTAGGAGGAGGAATTCGTTCTCGGGAAATCATAGAATCGTATCTTGAGGCTGGTGTTTCACGCCTCGTTATGGGAAGTGTTGCGATTGAGCAGCCAGATCTGTTTGCTGAGCTTGCCCATGCATTTCCGGATACGCTTGTTCTTGGTCTCGACGCCCGAGAAGGAAAGCTTGCAGCACGAGGCTGGCTCGAAACAAGTACACAGCTAGCTGTGGACGTAGCTGCTCAATCAGCTGAGCTCCCACTTGCGGCTATTGTCTATACAGATATTGCTCGTGATGGCATGCTCCAAGGTCCAAACCTGCCCGCTCTCGAGGCAATGGTGCAGGCTTCCCCCCACCCCGTGGTGGCATCGGGTGGTATCGCGGAGGCAGATGATCTGCGGGCAGTCGCAGCAACTGGTGCGTCTGGATGTATCGTTGGGCGGGCACTTTATGATGGCGGCCTCACTCTTTCCGCAGCCATTGAAGCATCAAGTGAAGCACTATAACGGCGACCAAGTTGCCCGCAGACCTTGCCCTGTTTCCCGGTTGTGATGTGTTCGAGAAGTTCAATTCAACTTTGACCTAGGGGTGGGTCGAATCTGACGAATGGGCACTTATAAAGATCAAGCAACTGCGCAGCTGGACAAAGAACATGGCAACTGATCTACGGCTAAAAGAACAGCTACCGAAGCTGACGCAACGAATTGTTGATACCTATCGAGAGGTGCCAGCAACGAACTATCTCGGGCATTGCCCCCTGCCAAATTATGAGTCGATTATTACCGTGTGCGAAGACCTCAAGGAAATTCTTTATCCAGGGTATCGCCGCAGAGAAAATCTCCATTTTGGAAATGTTACGTATCACGTTGGTGATCTCATCGATGGATTGCACGATAAACTCACGATACAAATTGGTCGTGCGTTGCGTCATAGTCTTGCAGCAACGCAGGTTGCTGCTGCTGCAGGCCGCCGTACCCCTTCACTGCCAGACGCTGTTCAGGAATGTGTTGATGAAGCTGACTTTGAAGCGTTGGGTCAAGCAAAAGCAGTCGAGTTTTTGGAGCAGATTCCAGACCTTCGAAGAGTTCTTGCCACCGATGTTAAGGCAGCATACGACGGTGATCCTGCGGTGCGGAATCTCGAGGAAATTATCTTCTGCTATCCAGGGCTTGAGGCGGTGACCATACACCGTCTTGCTCATCTACTACAAAGGCTTTCTGTGCCTCTGATTCCGAGAATGATGGCTGAGTGGGCTCACTCTCGCACCGGTATTGACCTTCATCCTGGTGCAACGATTGGAGACCATTTTTTTATCGACCATGGCACAGGTGTTGTGGTCGGTGAAACATGTGAAATCGGTAATCATGTAAAGTTGTACCAAGGAGTAACGCTTGGAGCTGTGTCGTTTCAGACTGACGCTGAAGGACAGTTGGTGCGAGGCGTAAAACGACATCCGACCATAGGTGATCGGGTTGTTATTTATGCCAATGCAACAGTTCTTGGAGGTGCGACAGTCATTGGGCATGATTCCGTAATTGGTAGTAACGTGTGGATCACACGGTCTATTGAGCCTCACACAACGGTCGTTCTAGAAAAGCCAAAACTACGGATGCGTGGAGAAACGCCCTCGCCTGAGGCTGACTACCAAATCTAACTCCTGCAATCTCGGGTAAGCCAGCCGGAGATATGATTCAGTATTGAAGAGGCTGAATCGGGTCTATTTTCTTTTTTGTCGCGCGGCTCTGAGTCGAGCACGGGCAGCCGATTCCGCCTTAAGAAGGGCATCGATCTGGTCGTCACCGACCGCTTTTTGCTGCAGCAAATTCTCGAGTTCGGCCTGTACTTCTTGGATTTTCATTGCTCCGGAATCCGTCGCACCCTGGGTAATGACCGTTACTGCGTTATGGCCTACCTCGACGAATCCGCCTTCAACAAACGTGCGGATAGTTGTTTCAGTGCCCGTTCCTCCTGCGACACCATGCAATTGGACCTCACCTGCTCCAAGGCGTCCGATGAAAGGTGCGTGGCCCGCTGCAATACCCCGGCTTCCATCATCAAGTGGGAGTGACACTCCTGCAGCTTCCGTATTGAGAACTGTTTGTTCAGGTGTGACAATGATGCAGCGAATAAGTTTCTGAGATGTCGTGGTTGCCATGATGCTTTTTACAGAAGGTTCTTTCAGTCTATGCTTTTTGTTCCATCTTCTTGGCCTGCTCTTCAGCCTGTTCAATCACGCCAACATACATAAATGCAGGCTCTGGAAGGTGATCCCATTTGCCATCAGCGATTTCTTCGAAGGATCGGATTGTATCCTCAAGACTGGTGATTTCGCCTGGTTTCCCTGTAAATACTTCAGCTACAAGGAAAGGCTGTGATAAGAAGCGTTCCATTCGTCGAGCGCGATGAACAACAAGCTTATCTTCTTCAGAAAGTTCATCGACGCCCAGAATTGCGATAATGTCCTGAAGTTCTCGATAGCGTTGTAATGTGGTTTGGACACGCCGCGCGACATTATAGTGCCGTTCTCCAACATATTGTGGATCGAGAATTCGGCTGGAACTAGCCAGTGGATCGACAGCTGGATAGATGCCTTTTTCAGAAATTGAGCGTTCAAGATAGATGAAAGCATCCAGATTGCCAAAAGCGGTTGCAGGTGCGGGGTCGGTGGGGTCATCAGCAGGAACATAGACCGCCTGGACTGAAGTGATGGCACCCTTCTCCGTTGATGTAATACGTTCCTGTAACGCACCCATCTCAGTAGCCAGCGTTGGCTGGTAGCCTACCGCACTTGGCATTCGGCCAAGAAGTGCACTGACTTCACTGCCGGCTTGTGAAAAGCGGAAAATATTGTCTACGAAAAGGAGCGTATCTGTTCCAGTCGTGTCACGAAAATACTCAGCCATTGTGAGGGCAGACAGGGCAACTCGTAGCCTTGCACCAGGTGGTTCATTCATCTGGCCAAAGACCATGCATGTCTGCTCGATGACGCTTCGGCCGGTATCACCAATTTTGGCATCCTGCATCTCGAGCCACAGGTCAGTTCCTTCTCGTGTTCTTTCTCCAACACCAGCAAAAACTGAATTTCCGCCGTGAGCGCTCGCGATCCTTGCGATCAGTTCGGTCAAAATAACCGTTTTACCGAGGCCGGCACCGCCAAATAATCCCGCTTTACCACCTCGAACGAATGGGGTGAGAAGATCAATGACCTTAATGCCGGTTTCGAAAAGTTCTGTTTTTGTCGAGAGTTCAGAAATAGGCGGGGCGTCTCGATGAATAGACCACCGCTCATCAGCGTTTACTTCGCCACCATTATCGATTGGTTCTCCGAGCATGTTAAAGACGCGGCCAAGGGTAGCGGGTCCAACGGGCACGCTGACCGGTGATCCGGTGTCGACGACCTCTTGTCCCCTGATAAGGCCGTCTGTTGAACCGAGTGCGACGCAGCGAACTTTTCCTCCCCCGAGGTGTTGCTGAACTTCGCCCACTAATTCAAGTTTGATACCTTTATGATCAGCATCAATTCGGACTGCGTTGTAGATTGCAGGCAGGGTGGATTCAGGGAACTCAACGTCAAACGTCGATCCAATGACCTGTGTGACCTTGCCATTCTTTTTGTCAGAGGCGGTTGCTGTTGCCATAAGGAAGAAACTTTCGGGTTTAGAGTACTTTGAGGATTGTAAGTGGGTGAATGCCGTGCACGCGGCCCTTCGGGTGATTTGACTATTGCTTGAGGGCCTCGACGCCACCAAGAATTTCCATGATTTCGCCAGTAATCTGTGTCTGTCTGGCTCGGTTATATCGCCGTGAGAGATCACTGATAATCCCTGATGCATTTTCCGTTGCACCCTTCATTGCAACCATTCGTGCAACCTGTTCACTGACAGCGGAGTCAAGAAAGCACTTAAAGAGTCGCGACTGAAAACTAGCTGGGAGGATTTCTTCCAGAATGCTTTCAGCTGATGGGTAGAAGTCGTATTCTTCTGACGCAAGGTGGCCCGACTGGGTTGATGCATGCTCTTCATCCACAGCCGGTTTTAAAGGAAGCAGCGTTTCAACAATGGCTTCCTGTTTGGCGATATTTACAAAGCGTGTGTAGACCACATCGAGGCGATCAATATCGCCTTGTATATACGCATTTAGATAGGACGTACCAATCGGTGCCACTTCATTAAATGCTGGCTTGTCTTCGAAATCGAGATGCTCCTCGTCGATAGTGATACCGCGAAACTTCAGCGCGTTAATGCCGCGTTTTCCAGACACTGTGACGTGGGTTTCTGTGTTGTCGCCCGACCATTGGCCGAGTAATCCCATTGCCTGCTTTACCGCATTAGAATTGTATCCTCCGCACAAGCCGCGATTCCCGGTTAAGACAAGAACAGCACTTCGTTGAGTGGGTCTGCTTTCAAGCAATGGGTGTGATAAATCACCACCAACAGCAGCAATATTTTTAAGAATTTTTGCCAATTGCTGGGTGTAGTCACGCGCCGCAACAGAACGGTCCATAGCTTTCTTGAATCGAGCCGTTGCAATAAGTTCCATTGTTCGCGTTATCTTTCGGATATTACGAACAGAGCGTCGGCGACGGTCGAGAGCACGAGCATTGGCCATAGGAATTCTTCTCTTTCTCAGTTCGTGCCGGCAAGAGAGGGCTCAGGTTTCTTAGTACCTTGAACCTGACGCTTGTATTCTGCGATAGCAGCCTCAAGAAGCCGTTCTGTCTCGTCGTCGAGGGCTTTTGTTTCTTCAAGCCTGGAGCGAACTTCTGGTGCCTGGTCACGTACAAATGTCAGAAAGCCTGATTCCCAGGCAGCGACTTCGTCTCGCTTAACGTTGTCGAGGTGTCCACGAGTTCCTGCGTAGATGCTGAGAACCTGATCGACGATATCAAGAGGCTGGTACTGGCCTTGTTTGAGCAGTTCAACCATGCAATAGCCACGGTCGAGTCTGGACTGTGTTGCGGCGTCAAGATCTGTTCCAAGCTGTGCGAATGCTTCGAGTTCACGAAATGAAGCAAGGTCGAGCCGAAGTCCACCGGAAACCTTCTTCATCGCTTTAGTCTGGGCGGCTCCACCGACACGAGAAACAGAGATACCAACGTTCATCGCTGGTCGCTGGCCGGCAAAGAACAAATCGGGCTGAAGGTAGATTTGGCCGTCAGTAATCGAGATTACGTTAGTCGGAATGTAGGCTGACACTTCGCCTTCAAGTGTCTCGATGATTGGTAGTGATGTGAGTGAGCCCCCACCGTGCTCATCAGAAAGTTTTGCAGATCGTTCGAGAAGGCGGCTATGGGCATAGAAAACGTCACCAGGATACGCCTCACGTCCCGGCGGGCGACGCATGAGAAGTGATAGTTGTCGGTAGGCGGTTGCTTGCTTCGAGAGATCATCATAAACGATTAAGGCATGTTCGCCGTTGTACATGAACTCTTCTGCCATTGCGGTTCCAGAATAGGGTGCGATGTACTGAAGCGGTGCAGCAGTAGATCCTCCTGCGACAATCACCGTCGTGTAATCCATAGCGCCATGCTTACGTAGCACGTCAATGGCGACAGCAACGGAGGAGTCTTTTTGTCCAACGGCGACATAAAAGCATTTTACGCCACTGTGTTTTTGATTGATGATTGCATCAATTCCGATGGCTGTTTTTCCAGTTTTACGGTCACCGATAATCAATTCTCGTTGACCGCGGCCGATAGGAGTCATAGCATCGATTGCTTTTATGCCCGTTTGGAGAGGCTCGCGTACAGGCTGACGGTCAGCGACGCCGGGTGCGAGTGTTTCAACAGGCCTTCTTTTATCGGTAGTAACTGGTCCTTTTCCGTCGAGTGGATTACCTAGCGGGTCGAGAACCCGACCAATAACGGCATCACCGACAGGTACGCTGAGAAGCTTTCCAGTGCTTCGTACTTCATCACCCTCGTTCACTTTCAGGTAATCACCAAGAATGATGACACCAACAGAATTCTCTTCGAGGTTAAATGCCAATCCTGTGACCCCACCTGGGAACTCCACCATTTCACCGGCCATCACGCCGGATAGCCCCCAGACGCGAGCGATGCCGTCACCAACTTCGAGTACCTGCCCGACTTCTCGGACATCAATACCAGTTTGGTAGCGGTCAATTTCCTCACGCAGAACCGAGGCGATCTCGTCGGTGTTGAATTTCATGGATACTCCTCTGCTTCAAACGCTCCGCGAGCGACACTAAGCTCGTGGAGACGGAATGGTCATAAACGGTGTCTTCGATCCGAACGACGAGGCCGCCGAGCAGATCTGGATTAACGGAAAAATGAGCGGTAAGTGATTCCCCGAGTGATTCTTCGACTGACTTGAGAATCGCAGCCTGTTCATCTGGGGTAATCGGGTTTGCGGTTGTAAAGACGGCTTCTCGTCGCCCTGCCTGCTGATCTAATTCACGGCGAAGCGCTTTGACTAGTTCTGGCAGAAGTCCGAGCCGTTCGTGGTTGGCAAGTACGAGTAGCGTGTTGAGAGTGATTGTTGATACTCGTCCGGAAAAAGTTTTGCTCACAAGAGCAGTCTTGTCAGATGTCGTTATTCGAGGTGATTCAAGAACGCTTGTGAGGCTTTCAACGCGAGGAAGTACATCTTCTACGATATGCGTTAATTCTTCGACGACTTCAGACTGGCATTGGTGTCGATCAGCAGCTTCAACAATTGCCTGGGCATAGACCTTGGCGAGTCTCGCTGCCCCAATGTCATGAGGTGCAGCGAGCGGCGATGAACGTTTTGATTCCTCAGTAGTCATGCGATTGTTGTGGTTTTGTTCCGGCTTTAGTTGGCACTTGGCGATGCTGGAAGACTTGCAACAGATTCACGGATAAGACGAGTCTTGTCCTCTGAACTGATTTTCTCTCGAATGAATTTCTCAGCCACGCCGACTGCAAGATCCCCCGCCTTTTCAGCGAGTTGGGCGATGGCATCGTCTCGGGCCATTTCGATTTCTCTTTTTGCACGTTGCTTCTCATCGTCGGCCGCTTGCCGTGCCTCGGTAACGATTGCCTGTTTCGTTGTTTCAGCATCACGCCGTGCCTCATCAAGCATTCCCTTGACTTCGTCTGATGCCTCGGCGAGGCGGCGTTCGTATGAAGCGAGTTGATTTTTTGCATCATCGTGCGCGTTTTGTGTCGCGGAGATCATATCGGCAATCCCCTGTTCACGAGCATCGAGCCCCTTCCTGA
>ERZ802819.763-NODE-763-length-21021-cov-9.11099_pt1 | contig 21021 bp, 16 predicted proteins | sample MGYA00345647_ERZ802819 | MGnify/ENA primary metagenome ERZ802819 (study PRJEB30503, sample SAMEA104212355) | marine metagenome | biome: Westerlies Biome; feature: [SRF] surface water layer (ENVO:00010504) within the epipelagic zone...; material: water...
GGGCGCGATTGCGAAAAATCCTCAAGCGGCTATCGGCGCATCGCGCGCAGTTCTTTTTGCGTTACCTCGCCGTAATTTCCGGGCTATGCGCAAAAACCCGGGGCCCTGCGCTTCTAGTCCCTGCACCATCGCGAATCGCCCAATCTCTGCGTTTGCTGCACCGAATTCTTTGAATCCATCGTTGGTAAATGCCTGTGCTAGGCGTCAATTGGCAGCCTAGCGTTAAAAATCCCACGGCATAATCCCTTAAATAGAATCCGGAAAATCTAGAGTATTTTCCCACCGGCATTTAGTGCCCAAAAGCAGCACGCTCGCAAAGTAATTCTTAGAGCCTAAAGGCACTGGCTGCATATTACAGCTTTATGCATCAGGAAAATTGGAATCTTGCTACGAGATTTTGAAGGTATTTACCAGTGTGACGCCGATCACGATGAGGAATAACCCAAGCACAGTGGGCGGATTCAAGGCTTGCTGATAAAAGACTGCACTACAGAGCGCGACAGAGAAAACGCCAAGTCCCGCCCAAGAGGCATAGACCACGGCCAGCGGGAGTTTTTGCACCACAATGGCCAAAAGATAGAAGGATGCTGCGTAAGAACCGATAACCAATACCGATGGAAATAGTTTGTTGAAGCCCTGGGATGCAGGGAGTAGCAGGGTGCCGACGACTTCTAATGTAATCGCAGCAAGAAGTAAGAGATAACTGTTCAAATTTGGTCTCCATGGGTTTAGCGTCCCATAATATTAGCGTTGCGCTGTGCAAAACATGCACGTGGTGTTAAAGGCCCGCATGTTTAAAAAGAAATCTGAGAACCATAAATATGGGTATTTATAGTGCGATGCTGTCCGGATTTAGCCTTGGGTTCAGCTTAATTCTGGCGATTGGCGCGCAAAACGCATTTGTGCTGCAGCAAGGTATCCGCAATCAGCATGTATTTTGGACCTGCCTTTGTTGTGCGCTATCAGACGCTGTCCTTATTGGAGCGGGCGTGAGCGGTTTTGCAGCCCTGATCTCTTTGTATCCCTGGGTCGATTCAGCAGCGCGCTATGGTGGGGCGATGTTTTTAATCGTCTATGGGCTGTTCAGCTTCAAGAGCGCCGTCTTTGGTAGCAATTATATGGATTATTCAGAGGCTCGAAAGCCACAGTCTCTTTCATCCGCATTGCTGATGTGTTTTGCATTTACTTGGCTTAATCCTCATGTTTATTTGGACACACTATTTTTGATTGGCTCAGTGTCTACTCAGTTCGAAGGTCAACGTATTTACTTTGCATTAGGGGCAATGGCTGCAAGTTTTGCTTTCTTTTTTCTGCTCGGTTACGGCTCGCGGCGCCTGACGCCTCTATTTGCAAAACCCGTGGCGTGGAGATATTTCAATGCGGTAATTGGCCTAACGATGGTAACGATTGCTGCGAGTCTCATTTTCTAGAAACGATTCTTGATTGGAATCACGGCCGCTGTTTTCTAAACCAAGCATGTGTTCGCTACCAAGCGTTGCGAACAATGAATGCTGCTGGCTCCAAAGGATTTTGTTTTGCTTTTCTTGCGATCAGCCGTTTCAGCGCAGGTGTGCTTCACAGTTACCTTTGCGCTGGCCGTGACCCTTGTGCATGCCAATCGCCGGAATGTCGATGACATCAAGATCTAGAGATGGCGACAACGTTTCTCTTCCTAGTAGCAGGCACTGGTAATGGGTAAAAGCCGGATGTTGCACGGTGACGTTGATATCAACACTTGAAACATCCAGCGGGCGGCATTCGCTGGCTAATTCTCCGTTCGCATAGAACAGGTGCAGCAGCTCGACAGTCCCAGGCCAGACGTTGAATTCCTCTCCATTAGGTAGCGCAAATTTCGGGGTTGCGGGAAATTGCCGCTCCATCGGTTGAAAACCTGCTTGGGCGGCGATCCGTCTCTGTGTAGCAATGATCCCGTCGGGAACAGCCGGGCAGAATATGTGCAAACCAGCAGGCAGTTCGAACCGTACCAACAAAGAGCTTTGGCGCGGTGCTATTCCAGAACATCAGAAGAAACTTCGAGGCAACTTTTCTGCCGGTTAGAAGACCAACTTTGATGGAATCTTCCAGTATTTCTATTTTTGTTTCTGCGACATGGAGTCCTATACATCGCTGGGAGTTTTGCTATGTTTGGTTTAAGTAATGCATTGATTGTCAAAGCCACATTTTTATTAATTCGAGTCCTTAGTGTTTGGAGGAGTCATATGAGAAAAGAACTGCAAATTTCCATCATCAAAGAACTGATGTCGCAATTAGACGAAGGTCGAAATGTTGACGCTGGTGTTCAATTTAAAATGCCAACAGATTCCTATGTTTGTCCGGAGCGGGCAAGCCGGGAGCAGCAAGAGTTTTTTCGAAATCATCCGCAACTCATTGGACTCTCGGGCGATTTGCCTTCTGCTGGTTCTTATCTAACCACGGATGATTTTGGGGTGCCGATACTCGCCACACGTGACAAGGATGGGGTCTTCCACGCGTTTCTGAACGCGTGTAGACATCGTTCGGTGAAAGTCGCACAGGAGGAACGCGGTAAGAAGAACGTTTTCACATGCCCCTTTCACCACTGGAGCTACGCGAATACTGGAAATCTTCTGACAATCCCAAACAACGACCACTTTGGGGAAGTTGATAAAAGCTGTATGGGACTCGTGGAGTTGCCGGCAGTTGAGAAATCAGGTTTGCTTTGGGTCCACCCTAACCCGCAGGCTTCTCTTGATGTTGATGAATTACTCGGGGCTCTAGCGGAGGAGTTGCCTTCGTTTGAAATGCACTCCCAGATTTCTGTCGGTCACACCACCATAGAAAAAAATCTTAATTGGAAGTTTGCTAACGATACTTTCGGCGAAACTTACCATTTCGGTAAGTTGCATAAAGACACTCTTGGCCGACTCTATTACGGCAATAACCTCCATTTTGAAGAATTTGGGCGGCACCATCGATTTGTTACTGCAAATAGAGGGATTGATGCGATGCGAGAAATCCCTGAGTCGGAGTGGGACATAGGAAAATGTACATTCGTTTTGTATCACCTTTTCCCCAACATACAACTTATAACCAGCAGAGCGTCTACGACTCTTATTAGAATTTATCCGTCAAAAGATAATCCCGGTCAGTCCGTTACACGTATCGGTTTTTACTACGCGCCTGAGATTGCTGAGGAGGCCGATGATTTAGCGACCAATGCTGCGGCAAATAGCGATGCTTACGATTTTTCAGAGGGCCGAGCAAGCCTTTCAGCTGCTTTGGAAGTCTTTAAGTCCACGGTGGAAAACGAAGACTACGTAATGGGCGAAATGCAGCAGAAAGCCGCGGAGAGTGGGCTGCTGAAAGAAATTATTTTTGGACGCAACGAACCTGCATTGCATCATTTCCACAACAATTATCGCGAGGCGCTGGGCGAGCCGCTACTAGAAAGGGCATAGTGCTGGAGGATCTACCACCGGGTATTGTGTAGGCATCCTTGCCAGTGGTAAGTGCAAGTGGAACGGGAGGCAGAATAGGATGGATGTTGCTGGTGAGCCTATTGTTGGTCGACGTGCGTGGCGGGGTGCCGAGTTACAGCATCGCTCTGATTGGATCGTCAATCTAGCCCCCGAGCAAGTGGGAAGCCTGTACCAACTAGCCGACAAGTTACCCGTCGACAGCGACGAATGGCCGGGCCTTAATCTTGATGAGTACTGTCCTGAATCGTTAACAGGTTTAATTACGGCGGTATCCGCTGAGCTTAGTTCCGGCCGAGGCTTTGCGTTAATTCGTGGGATCGATCCAGCGGACACCGAGCGATTGCGAAGGGTTTTTTGGGCTTTTGGTGTCGGTGTCGGTCAGCCGGTAATGCAAAACGCTAAGGGCGAGGTTCTGAGTATTGTCGCAGATCGGTTCGCCGGTGCGGAGCGGGGCAGGGATACGCGGGGCTATGAGAGCAATGATGAATTGCGTTTCCATTGTGACGGTGGCGATTGCATCGCCATGTGTTGTATTCGTCAAGCACCTGAGGGTGGCCTGAATGGTCTGGTTAGTTTATTTGCGATTTATAACGAGATATTGGCAAATTATCCGGAGCATATGCAGGCCCTTAAGACGGGTTACGAGCTTTATTCACGTAAAGAGCAGGGTGATGCAGCGTCAACTAAGAACTTAGGTAAGGTGCAGGAGCGCCGCATTCCTGTTTTTGCCTGGCATCAAGGCCGTATGAGTGCGTGGCTGAATATTCAACTCGCGGAAATTGCCGCAGAGGTCAGCGGGAAGAACTTTGGTTCAGGCGAGCGTGAAGCGTTGGCTTGTGTAGAAACCATAGCCAATCGCCCCGACCTGCAACTTACGTTTATGCAACAGCCAGGCGACGTTTTGCTTATCAATAACCTTGCTGTTATGCATCGGCGAGAAAAGTACTTCGACTCTGTTGATGCCGCAGAAAAGAGAAGCCTCTATCGAATGTGGCTTAATTTGCATGACAGTCAGCCGGTACTTGCCGCCCATTCGGCGCTGCGCCAGGGAATTCCTGGGCCAAGCCCTGCCATAGCAGCGTTGTAAGCAGTTGCTTGCAGAGGAACCACCCGTCGCTCGAGGTTTCCTTGGGGTTAATAACGTTATGATTAACCGATTTTTTTGAATACTCGGATCACTAATTGCAGCTTTGCCATAATCAAAATCCGCACGACGCGAGTACACCGAGAATGCTAACCATCAACGTTTTGTCTCAATTAAGCCTTTCGATCTCTGCGCAGCGCTGGGGCATCGCAGGTGTGCTGGCTGTGCTCGGGTTATCGCTTGGCTTAATTGATATGGCTGCTGCGGATCCCAAGCCTCACCGAACGATCGTAACCAAGAGCGGAGTTGAAGTTGCTGAGTACCGGGGCGTGCGCTATGCAAAGTCGCCTGAAAAACAAAATCGCTGGAAAGCCCCGGTAGCTGTTACCGAGTTAGAAATATTGAACGAATGGCCGCCAATTTGCGTTCAGGACGAAGGAAATAGGAATTGGTATCAGGCTGTTGCTGAAGGTGTTGGATCAGACGCTTCGCTCATTCCGCCGACCCCCCAGATAAGCGAAGATTGTCTCTTTCTCAATGTGTGGCGCCCGCGCAATAAAAATTCCGAAAAATCGCCCGTGATGGTTTGGATACATGGTGGGGGTAACGTGGGTGGCTGGTCCTTTGAGCCTAACTACCGTGGTCACGAACTGGCTGCTAGAGGAGTCGTCGTCGTATCAATTGGTTATCGACTGAATGTATTTGGCTTTCTAGCTCACCCTGATTTGACGGCTGAAACGCCTTATTCATCCTCAGGTAACTATGGGCTACTAGATCAATTGCAGGCCCTGCGTTGGGTTCAAGCAAATATCGAAAAATTCGGCGGGGACCCTACTAACGTAACAATATTTGGAGAATCTGCTGGTGCTGGAAATGTTGGTTATCTCATCGCCAGCCCGCTGGCGAACCAGCTGTTTCATAAAGCTGTTATCCAGAGCGGTGGTTGGCCAATGCGACAGAACCGGACGCTTGAACAGGATGAAGCAGATGGACTAGCTTTTTCCGAAAAAATTTCCTTATCCGTCGCAGAGCTTCGAGATATCGGAGCGTTAGAATTGCTCAAACGATCGCAAGAGCACTACTTTCGGGGGCATTCGGCTTTGACATATGACCCGCCTGTTGACGGTTGGTTTCTGCCTGACACCCCGGCGGTTAGGTATCAACACGAAGATCTGCCCAAGCGACCCGTGCTTATAGGTTCTAATGAGAACGAACATCTGATGTACCTACCAGACAGCACCAAAACCGACTGGGAAACTGCGCTGTTGGCAGTGGACGAGCGGCTGCGTCCAGCAGTTGACGCGCATTTAAAACATCTTAGCTTCAGACAGAAAATAGATGCGCTGACTACGGCTGCAGACTATTTTTGCGATTCTATAGCTACGGCCAATGCTTTGATGAAAAGCGCTTCGCCAGTATATTTTTACCGATTTCGCAAGGTCAGGCCGCAGGCTGAGTTGCTCGGAGCCTATCATGGTGCGGAAATACCTTATGTTTTTGATACCCATGACGATTGGTTGCCAACTTCGAATGCGGATAAGACGTTGACGGAAGAAATGATATCGAGATGGACGCATTTCGCCAAGACTGGACGGCTGGATGATACGGACTCTTGGCCAAAGTGGTCTGAAAGTAAGAAGGCAGGGCTCTTGCAAGATCCGTTACTTTACGGGGCCTTAGACGACTCACTGTGTTCACTCATCGCCGCTCACTAGTTTTTTAATAGGGTTTTCGTATGAATTTACATCCTCGAGGGAATTTCTGCTGGAGACTCCTTGCTGGCCTGATAATCGGCACGAGTTTCACAACCATTGGCTTTGCAGCAGGAGCGCAAGAGAGCCTTAAAACGTCGCAGGCGCCAGCTGATTCGGCGTTGTGGAAGCAGACGCGTATTCAACACCAAAAGCTGCCTACGCAGGATATTTGGTGGACTGTTAACGGCAAAGATATGCTCTGGAATTTTAAAAATCTACATCAGTTATTCCCAACGGCGAATGTTTATAGAACCGGCACTCCGTCGAAGCTAGAAATTGATTTAGATCCAAGATTGAGAGATTACCAGCTCGAAATTGATGGATCAGAGATGACTTTGGATCAATTTATTAACAGCGATCGCTCCACAGTGATGGGGGTGGTTGTTCTTCATAAAGGCAGGATCGCATTCGAATCCTATCCGCGCATGCGTGATTACGAGATGCCTATTCATTGGTCGGTGGCGAAAGTTTTCCCAGGGCTGCTGGTGCGAATTTTAGAGGAGCGAGGTCAGATAGATGTTTCTAAGCCGATAGATTTTTATCTGCAAGAATTGTCGGGTTCCAGTTTTGCGCAAGTGACGGTCAGAAACTTGTTGGATATGGCGTCTGGACTCGATTGCGGAGATCAGTACGTAACCAGAGATTCTTGCTATTACCAATACTCAATATCTGTGGGCGACGGGCATTGGCGTGAAGGTGACCCGAAAGATCCCTACACGTTTTTAGCTGCGTTGCAGGCAGAGCGGCTTAGTCCGCAGGGTGAGCGATACAGTTATTCCGGGGTCAATACGTTCATTCTTTCGTGGTTGGTTGAGAAAGTGACTGGTCTGAATTTCCAGGACGCGCTGTCTCAGGAGGTTTGGTCGAAAATAGGTGCGGAGGCGAATGCATCGTTCTTAGCACCCAACCAAGGCGTAGCAATGACGCATGGAGGTTTTCTTAGTCGGCTTCGAGATCTCGCTCGATTTGGAGCGCTCTATACACCTAGTTTTGCGCTCGTAGCTGACACAGCGGTAATCTCGCAGGCTCATCTTGATCTTTTGCAGGACCACGGCAGGCCCGAACTTACGGCCGACACTCGGCAAATGCCGGGTTTCAAGCACAACGTATATCAGTGGGATGCAGTGCTAGAAGACGGCACAATGTTTAAAGGAGGGTGGGCAGGCCAAGGGTTGATCGTAAATCCAAGATGGGATGTGGTCGCGGTATACAACGGCTATTTTAAGGACGACAACTATAGCGAGGAGCCTTTAATGCCCCACATTCTTTCCGCGCTTAAGACTTTGTACGGGAATGAAAGCGCTCCCGTTGAACAACGGTAGCGCTTTTCACTCAGCCTTTCGCTAGTTCAATCTAGCTTTAACCCTCATGCCGACCGTTCTTGGCCGGTTAGTAGTGATTCGAGAATCATAACTGCCTGTGTTTATGAATATCTGTGCTCGCTCATCTGTGAGATTCGTCGCATAAAATTCAAATCCGTATCGGCCATCATTCATTTCCCAGCCGATACGAGCATCCATTATGGCGTAAGAATCCTGCAACTGAGGGGCAGCATCTGCCTGAAATGGCTCGGTTATCAGTAGATTCCACATTCTGCCCGTATACGAATAAGACACATGAGCGTGGCCGTTCCAGTTCGCGGTTTGATTCCAGGTGTACCTAGCATTACCTGCAAATCGAAATTCCGGGGAGTACGGTAGACGCCTCCCATTAGGAGCCCAAACCACATCTGGGTCTACGGTCGAGTTGAAGTCTTTGGTGAGCTGGCTTTTGTTATATGTTGCTCCCAGACCAATGGTTAGATTTGGTGTTAACAACGTATTTAGTTCAGCCTCTATTCCATCCACTTCGGCATTTCCGGCATTGGCGCGAAAAATAAGCGGCGATATGAGGAGGTCATAAATTGACGTCTGAAAGTCTGTCCACTCCATATGGTAAATCGCGCCATTAAAGGTCAACTGACCTCCGCTGGAGCGGAGTTTCCAACCCAATTCGTACGAATCTAATACGTCGGGCTGAAAGAGCTCCGGCACGTTTGGATTCGTCGCGCCTGCAGTATTTCCTCCACCTGGCCTAAAGCCCTCAGCATAGTTGAAGAACGCGAGTAGATTGTCATTTACATCGTAAGTTAAGTTGAGCTTATAGATGACGTCGTCAGTAGAGTCTCCATTGCCCGGTGCCAGATCAGCCGACTTGGAGTCATAGAAATAACCTGACCAGCCTCCACCAGGCGATGAAAATTCAGACTCAAACATTCTCGCTCCGACTGTGGCCGTGAGGCGATCGTTTATGTCGTAAGAGACCTCGCCGAAAAACGCGGTTTGCGTCCATTCAGACTCCCAGTCGGCGCTCCACCACTCGTTCGGCAGCGGCTCTCCACCGTAGGACGACGTATAATACGCCCCGGGACCACCGTCGTGCTGTATTCCCGGCATGTCCCAAAAGATGAAGTTATCACTTGAGTTGTCTTCAAAATAAGCACCTGCAATCCAGCTTAGCGGGCCTTCGCCGTTGGAGTTTATCCTTACCTCGTGCGTGGTTTGTTCTGATTGGTAATCGCCTTCGAAGAACATGCTTGGATCGTTACAGTTAACGTTTCCATACCAGTAGTAGTCATCGCATGCGAATTGCTGCACCCAGGCGCCAAAAGAGGCGTATTCGACGTAGTCCGAGTAATCTGAAGTTCGCTTAGTATCACGATCTAAGAAAGAACCCGAATAAACGATGTCTGCAAAGCCGAGATCACCGTTTAGTGACCAGGCGACTTGTCCATAACTCAGATCGCCGAATTCAGGTCCAAAACGTGCTACTTCAAGATCATCATAGCGGGTCGGATCGTGGTCCCACGCGCCGCTTGTTTCACTATTTTGAACAAAGCCACTGACCATAGCGGACCACTCATCGCCAAGTGATGTCTTAAATGATCCGCGAACGCCGGTTGTTTTTTCTTCGTTATAGGCGGTTTTTGAGAAGTTGTCGTTTGAAACGGTTGCGCCATTTAAATACGTGCGGGTTGTGCTTACGTTATCCACAAAGCCATCTGACTTATCGTACCAAGCGACTAATCGAATGGCGGAGATGCCTGATTGCACTGGAATGTTCACGAATCCCTCGACCGTGCTGACGCCGTCGCCACGCTCTATTGAGCCAAAGGAAACATCCGCTCCAGCATCGAATTTTTCTGGGTCAGGCTTTTTGGTAATTATCCTCACCGTGCCTGATGTGGCGCTTGCACCGTAGTAAGTACCCTGGGGACCGTTCAATATTTCGATTCTTTCGATATCGTAGTTGTGCAAATCAGCAATGCCGCCAGAGTAGGTGAGCGGCGCATCATCGAGATACATGGTCGCCGTTGCTGTATTAGTTCTATTAGGATTGCTGCCGTCTGCGATGCCGCGGATGAACATGAAGGTATTGCCGGGTCCGGCGCTGATGTAAGAAATGGATGGACTCAGATTGGCCACATCTTCAAAGCGAGAGATATCTAGATTTTCAATCGTCTCGTCGGTTATTGCTTGAATAGAAAGCGGCACATCTTGCAGATTATTTGACCGACGTGTGGCTGTAACCACTACTTCTTCAATGGTACCTGCGGATTCCTCTGCGCTTATTGCCACGCCCGGCAGAGTGCCGCAGGCCAGTGCAATAGCACTCGCGAGTGCGGTTCTCTTAAATGTTGTTTGAGTCTTAGATTCGACTTCGAACGGTTGCCCGCCCGAATGTTGCTGAAGACGACGCATTTGTACTCCCTCTGAAAATTTTAATATCTTCTAACCCCGTTAGACTAGAATACAAATTTACGCAGATTTAGCAAACTAGCTGCGGATGCTGGTTTTGTTTGCGCGCATTTCATTTAAGAAGGATTTATATGGTTTTGATACGCTTTTGCTCTTCAAGCAATTCCGGACCAATCGCTTGCTTTAGTGGTTCTAGCCACTCTTCGTAATTTTGCCAATGGGCAACGCCTGTTCTATAGATCGGTTGCCGTACTTGTTGAGCACTGGCCGTGCGCACCGCTCTTTCGGTTTCGTGAAAGCGAATACAGCTTTCTTCAAAAGGCAAGTTGCAGTGATCAAGTAAGCGTCTAACTTGAGATTCGAGATCTGCGACCACGGATTCATAGTTGATCTCTAGAATCCTGTTAGGAAGTGCATTGTGCCAATGGTCCATCATAGAGCGATACTCTTTAAAGTATTGCCCGACTCGGTCTAGTCCGTAGCTAAATGTTTGGCCTCTTGCGAAATTTTGTTTGAAAACCGAGAAGCAGCAATCCAATGGATTTCTTCTGGCATCGATGAAGATAGCGTTTGGCAAAATTGTTGCGATGAAACCGATATGCAGGAAATTATTGGGCATTTTGTCGATAAAAAATTGCTTGCCTGATCTAAAAGGAAGGGTCTCGCTGAAATAGCGTTCGGCATATTCCGCCGCGAGTTGCTCGCCAGCTGAACCGTTCAATCTCTCGTATCCCGCAGGCATTGATTCCAATTCGCGGGCGAAATTAAGAATTTGCGGTAATTCCATAGTGCCCTCTATTTCGGAGTGCGACGCCAGAATTTGCTCGATGAGCGTCGACCCAGCTCGAGGCATTCCAAGCACGAAAATCGGGCATAAGTTGGATTCTTGGACGGCCGTCTTCTGTTTTGGGTGAACGAACGCTGCTTTGATCTGGTCGTTGCGGTTTTTAAAGTCTGGGAACGAAAAGGCCTCTAGGTCTGCTTTGATTTCGTTGCCCGCCGTGTAGTGTTTGAAGGACAAGGCGAAATTTTTTTGGTCTTCGTAGGCCTTGCCTAACGCGAAGTGGAAGGCAGCTAGATCCGTGCTTGCGGCTTGTTGCCGATCAACTTCGGACGTCATTTGTGCTATTTCATCGCGACTGAAGCGGTAGGTTTTTAGGTCCGCCTTGCTCCACATGGCTTCGCCGAGTAAGGGGTCTAATTCGTATGCTTTTGTGTAAGCCGATTCGCTCTGAGCAGGGTTGCCGATGGTTTTTTCGACATGGCCAAGGGACAGGAGCACTCGAGGTTGATTCGCTTTAATTGCAAGCGATTTAATGAACGCGTCACGAGCTTTCTCAGGCTCCAAAGCGCCGGCGAGTACTGTGCCAAGCATGGTCCAACAATCCGCTACGTCGGGAGCCAAATCCACGGCCCGCTGTGCGGCTTCCCGTGCTTTTTCGAATTCGGCATTCTCACTGTATGCGCGCGCCAGTCCCCGCCATAGCGACTCGGTATGCGGTGAAATTCGAAGTCCGTGATTGAGGAGAGTTTTTGCGTCTTTAACGTTGGATGTGTCTAACGCGATTGTCGCGAGCCCGATCAGTGCGTGGATGTGATCCGGCTGTTTTTTGAGCACGTCACGAAAGATGGATTCCGCCTCCGCGCCGCGTTTGTCGGTCAACGCTTGAATGCCTTTGGCAATTTCGCTCCTAAAACGGTCGGTTTTTACTGCCCGCTTGAAGGCGTCAACGGCTTTAGCGCGATTGGGCACGGCAGCGAAAACATTCGCTAACAATTGCCATGCTTCGGAAGATTGTCGCCTGCTCAAAAGACGTTCAATTACCTGTTGCGAATCGTCAAGTTGGTTGGCGAGAAAAAGCGCTCTGCCATAATCCAGATGGGCTTGAAAGAAATTTGGCGAGGCGTCGGAAACTCTTTGCAGAAGCCGAATTGCACTCTCACTATCACCGGTCTCTAGTTTGATTAACCCGAGTAACCGCAGCGAATTTGGTTCTTCAGGGTCATGAGTTAATATTGCTTCGAGTGTGGCAACCGCTTCGGCAGATGCACCGGCTTGAAGTTGATTTTGGGCTGTGCTGAATTTTTCTTGTATATCCATCTAGACAAATTTGGGTGACGGTTGCGTTGCTCTGGGTTTAGCGGATTCGAGAGATTAAAGCAATATTCAGCGCAATTCAGTCGGGACCCTTGTTGGGTCTTGGCCTTTGCGGTCGAGCGGGAAAACTTGCACTCAAACTCCAATTTAGGAACTGCTGGAACGCATAAAGCGGCGAGTTGCGTTCTCTTTATATTGTTCGGCGGGGGCGTTACGGGTCTAGCTTTTCTAGGGAAAGCCTGATGTCTTTGTCGTGTGCAGTACTTGGTAACAAATTTGCGCTCGACCGGACGCGTGGTAATCCTTATGTTGGTCAGCATGGGGTGGTCGCTATTAGCTTAGGTGCTTGGCGAGCGTTGTCGTCCATATTTCCATGGGTGCCACACAAGAGGAGGGGTAATGGTAAAGCCTGGTTTGCGCGTGGGTGTGTCCTACGACTTTCGTAATCCGCCAGATTCTGGGGTCAGTGATCAGTATTTGTATGCGGAAATTCTTGAACAGGTGCAGTGGCTTGATCGTATTGGTGCAGACCTGGTGTGGTTCACCGAACATCACTTTGTCGACGACGGTTATCTGCCAAGTTGGGTGCCGGTGGCTGCAGCTATGGCCAGCGTTACTCAGCATGTGCGTTTTGGCACCGATATCTGCCTCATGCCATTCAATCATCCCATCCGACTGGCAGAGGATCTTGCGGTGCTCGATAACTTATCCGGTGGGCGTGTTGATTTAGGTATCGGCATGGGCTATGCGCCTCATGAATTTCGCGGTTTTGGCTTGCCTGTGGCGAGGCGGGTGTCGTTGATGAACGAGGGCATTGAAGTGCTCCAGCATTGTTTCGCTGGGGAGCGTTTTAGCTATCGTGGCAAGCGGTATCAGTTTGAAGACGTAAAAATTACACCCGGCTATGTGCAAGAAGGCGGCCCGCCATTGTGGATTGCGGCAATGTCCCAAGCGGGGGCACTGCGTGCCGCGCACTATAACAGCAACTTCTTACCCCAAGGGGTAAAGGCAGAGTCTTATGACCCGTGGGTGAATGCATTGCGGGACAGCGGTAGAAACCCGGACGATTATAGAGTCGGCATTATTCGCAGTATCTTGGTCACCGACGATAAAGCGAGTGACTGGGAACCTGTGCGTGCTTCCGAGCGTTATCGTATGCAGCTTTATCGCAAGTTCTTTGAAGAAAGCGGTGAGGGATTTGGGCGTAAGGGCGAACAAGTTCCGCAAGCCTGGATTGTCGGCGATGTTGATCATTGCGTGGCCGAGCTCAAGCACTTCATTCGAACCTTTGGCATCACCGACATTGTATCGATGGCGGTACCGCCTGGCCTTCGTGCTGGTGATATGAGTGACTCTTTAGAGCGCTTGTTCACCGAAGTCGTACCGCGGGTAAAGCTCGAACTGCAAAGCGACGCTTAATCTCGAGTACTGCTGCTTGTCTTCAATAGCTGGCCAGCTTTTGTGCTCAAGATGGCGGTAGCCCCCACGCTTCGTTGGCGCCGCTGCCGTCTTGGTCTAGTGGGTAGATTGGCCGGCGAACTTTATCAAAGGTCAGTTGGCTGTAATCCGAGGTGCAAACGCCTCGGCCCGCGCATTCGATGACTTGCTTTGCTAAATTACGGAATCCCACCCGATAGTGAATCCTGCTTTTCAGCATGACGTAGTCATAAGCCATGGGTTCCATCCCCAAGGAGCGAAAGCACTCGGGATCGTAAGGTTCGATATGGCGCGAGATGATGGCGATGTCGACCGTACCAACGGACAGCACGGCAGAGGTGCCCATGTTTATGGTTAGGCCCCGAGCCATGGCCACCTGCGCTTGAAACTTGCCGTTAGAAATGAGCTTCACTTCGCCGGTAAGCGAGATTGGCTTGCTCTGTGCGGCTAACGCCGGCATTGGCAGCTTGCCGCCTAGCTCCACTGTGATCGTTGCGCCCACGCCCGCCGCGGTCATTTGGTCAACGACTTCTGGATCGTAAAATCCAAATACAGCGACGCGTTCCAGCCCGGCTGCTAATACCGCGTTGAGCACTTCAGTCGTATCCATAGTGCCACCGGATGCGGTGTTGTCGTAATGATCCAGAACAATTACCGGGCCTTGTCCCTCGCTCGTTGCGGCGGTTTTTGCCCGTTGCATCGATTCTGGCAACGGTTCTATCTCGTAGACGAAGTCGTGACGCGCTTGCCAAGCGCTGCTGAGCAACTCCTGAACCTGAGACTGTGCGGCTTCGGCGTTATCGTCAGTCATGACCACCACACTCAATCCAGCATCATAAATATCGGCGTGGGGAAATCCGGTAAATACACTTACCCCAAGATAGCCCGATTGCTCTAATTCTACAGCTTTGGCCTGCAGCGATGCGTTTGGCTCATCGTCCGTGCCTTGACGCATCACATGCGGCAACATGGGCGCGTTAGCCCAGCGCAATACCGGCTTCGTCTGCCCGTTGAGCATGGCAAAAAATGCCTCGGCGCCGCGACGAGCGGTGCTGTCCATGTCGATATGTGGATAGGTGTGATAGCCCGTCAGCACGTTGCAATTGCTCACCATCAGGTCGGTAATGTTGGCGTGCATATCTAGAGATATTGCAATGGGAAGGGATGGGTTTTTAGCGCGGATACGGCGGAGTAATTCGCCTTCTCCATCGTCATAAGTCTTTGTGGTCATTGCGCCGTGCAGATCGAGTAGCAAAGCGTCGACGCGCTGACACAACTCCACTATGGCATCACACATGTACGCGTATGCATCATCTTCAACGGGTCCGCTAGGTGGTGCGGCGGCAGCGATACCCATCTCAATACTGACATTTTGAGCTTCAGCGACCTCAATGTAGCCGCCAAGACAGGACGCGGTTCCGCGATAAGTTTGCAATGCTGCTTCGCCGCGCAAAGGTGTCCCATGACCACCTGAAAATCGATCGAGATCCGTGACCACGGGTGAAAAGGTGTTGGTCTCGTGGCTCATCATAGCTATGCCTATCCTCACGTAACCGTCCTCCGAGTTGATGCTTGTTTTACCTTGCTTGAACAGAATTTCTAACACTTACCCACATAAATCAAACATACATTGATCTCAGCGCGACCGTGCTCGAATGCTGTCGGCGCTTGAGCACGGTTGCAAAGTGGTAGGCAAAGCGCGCGATCATGGGTTAATTTTAGGCTGCAGTCCGAGGGATTAGAGGAGGTGCCCCGTCTATGAGTCCAACACCAGTAGAATTCGATCCAGATTTTATTGCCGAGCATTCGGCGTCTGATCAGCAAATATATCTTGCGGAAACCAAGTCGAAAGAACCCATGGCGTCGGTACTGGCGAATAATCCGGAGATATATTTTGTGCCACCGCAGCGCAAAAGTGATTGGGGTAAATGGGAATTTAAGCCGGGCGCCTACTACGATACGACTATCGGTTCGAAGCATTCGCACTGGCGTGATGTGGACCTGCCGCAGCCGAGCAGAGACATTCATCAGTTGCGTCGTGACCTACTGCGCTGGGGCTATTGCAAAGTGGCTGACGCCCTGTCTGCAGAACAGATCGCGGCCATGCGAGAGCGTGTGCTGCAACAGGCCGAAGGTGAGCGTCTTGCCGGCATTGCTCAACGCACGCCAAGTGGTCAGAACATTAATTGCTGCGTCAACAAAGGCCGATGTTTCGAATTGTTCATTGAGCAACATCCAAGCATTGCCCAAGGCGGACCGTTGGTAGAACAACTGGTGACAGAAGCGCTGGGCCCGGGCTGGATTTGTACGTCATTAATCGCCGCGATTTCACTCCGAGGTGGGGTGCCGCAAGCGCTTCACCAAGACCAAAGTAACGCCCTCGATTCCCGTAGCCCAATGACCGTTAATGTTTTAACCCCCATTACCGATGTGGATGAAACCACTGGCGGCACTCTGCTGATACCTGGCAGTCATACTGTTTTGTCTGAGGCCGTTCGTGAGGGTAAGCCTGTAGGCAAATTACCGCCGGCGATTAATTTAGATGCGAAGGCTGGGACCATGGTCATTACCGATGGCCGTTTGCTTCATGGAACCGGCATAAACCATACGGATCAACCTAGAATTGTGATGCTCAACGGCATGCAAAAGTCGTGGATGCGCCAGCAGGAGAACTGGATGTTGTCAGTACGATCGGAAGTGCTAGAGCGCGCCAGCGCCAAACTACTGCATCGTATGGGGTATCAGGCAACCACTGGAACACAGACCAATGAAGGGCATGGCTTTGGCGCTCAAGGCCTAGTTGATGAGGTGGCCGGGGCGCTGGTCGCTTTTCGTCTTGCTGCAGACCGCGGTGAATATGAGCGGGTGGGGGAACTCAGTTCCGAATCCAGTGACCAAGAGCTTAACGCAGCGTTTACCCTCCGAGACGTGGTGGGCACGGCGCGTCAAGGGGGTGTCAGTGCGCCGGTGGGTATTGGCAATAAGGGAATCAGATAGTCAGCTATCACCGACGGTTATGTTTGTACCTAGGGGTCCGTGAAACAGTCAGCAGTCTTGCCGTTAAAGATTGCCCGTCTCGGGGCCTTCAAGGCCCGGAAATATTTGTAATACCTTGTGGCCATGGTGCTTTCTGCACATTAGCCGCATTAACGTTCCGCCGATTCCCTCCCGGTTTGCAAAGATAAGTTGTCAGTGCAATAGAAGATGTCGTTCCTTGTGTTTTGCGCGCAGTTGCACATCGTGCTTATTCCCATGCGGGGAACGGGTCGTTCAAGATCGCCCAATATTTTTTGCCCTTTAAAACGTCTTCTTCGTTCAACAAGCACTTATCAAGAGCTTTTGTCATCGCCTTTTGATCAAGACCTTGACCGATAAAAACTAACTCCTGACGCATGTCTCCAAAAGGCTCTACCCATTGTTTTTTTATTGATGCCAGATAATCCGGGTCCGTTGGCCAATCCTTCTTAGGCACGGCTTTCCAAAACATCCCCGCGAACCCGTATCGTGCGATGCCGCCGGCCTGATTCCATTGGCCAGCAAACTGCGGCCGCGTGGCTAACCAAAAATAGCCTTTAGAGCGAATTAACTTTCCATAGCGATCTGTGCTGTGCAGAAACTGGTGGAATTTTTCTGGGTTAAACGGCCTTCGCGCTTCATAGGTAAAGCTGCCGATACCGTACTCCTCCGTTTCTGGGACATGCTCGCCGCGCATCTCTTTAAGCCAGCCCGGCGCTTGTTGCGCGCGCTCGAAGTCGAATAGGCCGGTATTGAGCACATCATCAAGATCCACTTGGCCGTGGGATATCGGAATGATTCTCGCGTCGGTATTCAGCGTTTTGAGAATCGCAGTGAGGCGTTCAACCTCAGCCGGCGTGGCCAAATCGGTTTTACTGATCAAAATAAGGTCCGCGAATTCGACTTGATCAGCGAGTAGATCCGCAACGCTGCGTTCATCGTCCTCGCCCAGAGACTCACCAGTCTCTTGCAGATATTTTGCCTCTTCATAATCTTTTAGAAAATTCACTGCGTCGACCACAGTCACCATGGTGTCGAGATCCGCAACATCAGAAAGTGAAACACCGTTTTCGTCGGCAAAAGTGAAGGTTTCGGCGACCGGTAAAGGTTCCGAAATGCCGGTAGATTCGATAACGAGATAGTCGAAACGACCGTCCTGGGCGAGTTTGGTGACTTCCTCTAAAAGATCCTCGCGTAGCGTGCAGCAAATGCAGCCGTTGCTCATTTCAACAAGCTTCTCCTCGCTGCGGTTGAGGGAAACTTCGCTTTGAACAATGGCCGAGTCGATATTGATTTCGCTCATATCATTAACGATCACGGCGACCTTTCTGTCTTGTCTGTTGTTCAGAATATTACTCAAGACCGTCGTTTTGCCGGCGCCAAGAAAACCAGAAAGCACGGTCACAGGAAGTTTGGTCAGCGTATTGGAGTGCATCGATCCCACCTAAAAGTCATCAATGTTACACCATAACATTTAACTGCAATGCCATACAGATGTCAGCCCTAGTTTGCGCACATCTTTATGCTGCGGAAGTTTTAGCGGGTTGGGCCGTCTTTCAGATGGGTCTGAAGGTGGTCATGATTGCGATTACCGAAGGTAAAGAGGAACGTTAACTTTTATTGTAGCGCGCGTTGGAACAATGCCAGTGTTCGCCCCCAAGCCTTTTCAGCGGCGTCGTGGTTATAAACTCTGGAATCAAGTACGCACCAGCCGTGCATGGCCCCCTCGTAGACCTCGATTTCTGCGTCTAGCCCATGTTCTTTGAAGGCGTCACTCAGGGCGATTTTTGTATTTGGCTCGCGTTCGTCATCGTTTTCCGCCACGGCGATCAGAAACTGGGCGTTCATTTTAGGAATAAGTAGATGTGGGCTGTCGGGTTTGTCGGTGACAAGTCCGCCGCCATGATAGGAGCAGGCGGCGCCGATTCGATCCGCCGCCACCGCAGCGGTCCGCATTACAATCGGCCCACCCATGCAATACCCCATGGTGCCGATCTTACGCCCAGTATCCACAGCTGTTTGCTCATCCAGCCAATTTACAAAGGCGTTTGCGTCCGACTGGTGGGTTTTGGCCGACAGGTTTCGGTACATGGGCATCACTTTCTCGCGGGTCGATTCATCCTGAAAGCTCGCGCCCACTTGGACAACTGGCGCCTGCGCATCGCGGTAGTAGGGGTTGATACATAGAACCGCATAACCGCTTGCTGCCAGTCGCGTTGCCATCTCTCGAAAAGCAGGCCGCAGTCCCAGAATGTCGGGCCACATCAGTACGGCTGGGTGCGCGCCCCCGCCAGTGGGGTGCACGAATAACGCATCGCACTCACCATCCGGAGTTTTGATTCTAACTTCTTGCGTAGTAGTGGCTTTTGCGTTGGCAACGGGGGGCAGCATTGCAACCAATGCGGTGCCTGCAGCGAGTTTGCTGAATCGGCGCCGCGTCATTTTACTAAGATAGTTATCGGCTTCTCTATCGGTATTCTCGTCGCACATATCGAGCCTCGAACTTATTTGAGAGAAATGTATCACTGAATTTGGGATACAGGCTAGTTAGTGCTTTGCCATCCAATGTCTGCGGGCTTAAATAACGCATTGCATGAACGCTAAAACGACCGGGTCTCGCCAATTTTAAAAATCCACGGGGTTGGGGCGGCAGCAGTCGCACTACTGCCTGTGTTCAAAAAGCGTTGGGGTGGTTCTGCAAGAGGTTCGTCAGAAAGGTCAAATGTTCCAAAATGTACGCCAAGTGCTTTGCTCGCGCCTAGATCAGAAGCTGCGTCAAAGGCTTCCTCTGGGTTCATGTGTGATTCGAGCATCATCGCTCTGGGTGCATAAGCGCCGATGGGCACAATCACCAGATCGAATGGGCCAAGTTGACGACCAATTTCAGTAAATCCGGGAAAATATCCGCTATCTCCAGCGTAGTAGACTCGCCGTTCACCGCCAGTAACCGCCCAAGACGCCCATAAAGTCTTATTTGTGTCGGTGAGCGTGCGCTTGCTCCAATGTTGGCTCGGAAGACAGTGCACGGTCAGATTCTTGTAGGCGGTAGTTTGCCCCCAATCCAGTTCCACAACCTCAGTAATCCCGTTTTCGCGCAGCAATTTGCCGTTACCCATGGGTACGAAAAATACAGTTTGTGGATTCTTTTTCGCGAGCGCGACGAGTGTTGGCAGATCAAGGTGGTCGTAGTGATTATGGGAAATTACGACAAAGTCGATAACGGGCAAATCCTCTAAGGTGATGCCTGGCGCCACATAGCGTCGCGGCCCTAATAACGGTACCGGGCTTGGGCGCTTGGACCAGATGGGATCGGTTAAAAAATTAATGCCGTCAATTTGCACCAAAGTTGTCGAGTGACCGACCCAAGTTACTGCAGGCTGGCCTGCTTGGATGTTCGCCTGCAATTGCGCGGCAGCGTCTTGGATCTGCTCCGGGGCTCCCTTGTCACTACGCAAGTAAGTTCCGAAGCGTCGCAACATAAAAGGAACCCGCACCGATGCGCTGCCATGAGCGATGTCGCCCTTGTCGTTGGTAAACACGCCATTGCTGTCCACCGGAGCACCGTTGGCGTAAGAAGGTGCAGGCTTGGTGGCTTCATTGCCCCAGATAAACTCAGGCAGCAATAGCAGCAGGGCGATCGATAACAGGTAATGCCTCGTCGGACGGTTTGTAACAAAAAACGCGCACGCATTGAAAGGCACTATTTGGTTGGCCCAGGGGTTATCAGTACCCAACGTATTGCTCGTAGAATTGCTTCGGTCTGCGAAAGGGTGGTCTGCTAAAAACATCTTTTTCGGCGATGCGGCCATCTTTGAATATGTAACGCTTAACCTCAACTCTCTCGAATGTCTCGCTAGTGGCGATATCGGTTCCGAACACCCGATAAGGGAAAAAAGCCGTGACCTGATCTCTTGTTTGCATTGTTCGTGTGACGTCGTTCACAAGTATTGAATAGGTAAAGTCGTCGGGTACCACCTCATACGTTGCGTCGAGGTCTCGTTTGAAAATGCGCGTCCGAATTTTTAAAGAGCAAATCTCGCTCGGATTCCGTGATGTTCATATCCTTGCCCTAAATGTTTGTTCTGTATGCGTCCGTCTCGGTATTGATGTACACCAAAACTTATCTATTCCCGCCCGCGAAATAATGGGTGGGGTCGCCCCCCAAGCGAGAGAATATTAAGTAATGGCGAATTTTGCAGAGGATTTTTTTAGCAGAGACCTTTTGATGATGAAAGCCAGTACCCAGCTCAATCCGTAAATTTTTAGTACCCACGCCATTGTTGACGGCGACTATTGTTTTGCCTTTATCTCCTGCTGTACATCCATACTGCCGACGGTATTTCGTACATCTCGGGCAATCCAGACAAGCCAGCAAGCGAAGGCGGTTACCACCGGTGCTATTGGCAAAATGGCTACTGCAGCAAGCCAGAAAGCGAAA
>ERZ802819.764-NODE-764-length-21014-cov-7.69712_pt1 | contig 21014 bp, 17 predicted proteins | sample MGYA00345647_ERZ802819 | MGnify/ENA primary metagenome ERZ802819 (study PRJEB30503, sample SAMEA104212355) | marine metagenome | biome: Westerlies Biome; feature: [SRF] surface water layer (ENVO:00010504) within the epipelagic zone...; material: water...
AAATTCAGGTGTCATTGTTACATCACCAGCAGGTGGTAAGGTAGAAGCAATAAACCGCGGAGATAGGAGGGTTTTACAGTCAATTGTTATAGAAATTTCTCAAGATGAAGATTCTATTCAATTTGATAATTTTTCACTCGACACTCTAACAAACTGTTCTTCAGATTCTATTAGAGACCAGCTTATACAGTCTGGAATGTGGACATCTTTTAGAACTAGACCCTACAGCAAGGTCCCAACTGTAAAATCATTGCCTGCCAACATATTCATCTCAGCTATTGATACACAACCTTTAAGCCCCAACCCTGAAACAATTATTAACTTGAGCAAAGAAGATTTTGACTTTGGCCTTTTGGTTCTTAAGAAATTAGTTGAGTGTCCAATTCATATCTCTGTTTCTAATAATTCTTTACTTGAAATACAAGAAGATGACCAACTTAAAAGACACACATTCTCTGGCCCCCATCCTGCTGGTCTCGTAGGTACTCATATGCACTTCATTTCTCCTGCTTCTTTAACTAATGTTAATTGGACTATTGGTTATCAAGATATTATTGCGATAGGAAGGTTATTTAAGTCTGGTCACATTAATAACGAAAGAATCGTTACTTTGGCTGGACCACAAGTTAATAGTCCGAGCTACATCAAAACAAGACTTGGAGCCTGCACAGATGAAATAACTGCAGGAGAACTGACACAAAGAGAAAATAGAATCATTTCAGGATCAATCATATCCGGAAGAGAAGCTATCGGTCCTTATGCTTATTTGGGGAGATACCATAATCAAATTTCAGTAATAGCTGAGCCTAATTCTAAAGATAGAGAGTTTATGAACTGGCTCACTCCTGGACCTAGAAAATTTTCAAAGATGCCATTATTTCTCTCTTCCTTATTTCCAAAGAAAGTTTTTAAATTTAAAGCTTTGATGAATGGTTCAGACCGCCCAATAGTGCCAATTGGCTCTTACGAAGAAGTTCTACCATTCAACATGTTGCCAATAATGCTCCTTAGAAACATTGTTTTGTTAGATACAGAAAAACTTCAAGCTTTAGGGGGATTGGAATTAGATGAAGAAGATCTTTCCTTGTGTAGTTATATCTGCCCAGGAAAATATGATTTTGGATCGCTATTAAGAGCTGGACTTACTAAAATTGAGGTTGAAGGATAGATGAAACCGTTAAGAAAATTTCTAGATGGTTTAAAACCTAGGTTCACTAGTGGTGGCTCTTTGGAAAAATACTTCCCCATATACGATGTTGTTGAGAATCTTTTTTATTCTTCTGATAAAAGAACTTTTGGTTCTGTGCATGTCAGAGATAGCGTAGATCTTCAAAAAGTTATGGTTGTGGTTTGGATGGCTACATTTCCTGCCATGTTTTATGGTATGTACAACTTAGGATACCAGTCACTTGCTGCCTTTGAAGAACTAGGAACTGTAAATAAAGACGACTGGCACTTCTTATTTATAGATATATTTTGTAATTATGATCCAAAAAGCATCACGGATTGTATTTGGTTTGGTGCATGTTATTTCATACCCATATACCTTGTTACTTTTATAGTAGGAATAGCATGGGAAGTAGTATTTGCTATTGTAAGAGGGCATGAAATCAACGAAGGTGCTTTCGTAACAACTGTTTTATTTGCATTATGTTGTCCTCCCGATGCTCCACTGTGGCAAGTGGCAGTTGGAATAAGTTTCGGTATCGTTGTTGCCAAAGAAATATTTGGAGGCACAGGAAAAAACTTTTTAAATCCCGCTTTAGCTGGAAGAGCATTTCTTTATTTTGCCTACCCAGTAGATTGGTCTGGAGATTCTGTTTGGGTTGCAGCCGACGGTTATAGCTCACCAACAATATTAGGAATAGGGGCTCAAGAAGGTCTTAATGGAATACAGGCTCAATATTCATGGAGTGACGCATTTTTAGGTTCCATACCAGGTTCAATAGGTGAAACTTCAACTTTGTTTATCCTTTTAGGGTTGATAATACTACTGTATACAAGGATTGCTTCATGGCGAATAATTGCAGGAGTCTTATTAGGAACATTCTTAACATCAGAATTATTTAATTTAATAGGTTCAGACACTAATCCAATGTTTTCGTTGCCTTTTCACTGGCATTTAGTAATTGGAGGTTTTGCTTTCGGTCTTACATTTATGGCAGTCGAGCCAGTTTCTGGATCTCATACAAATTTAGGTAGATGGTATTATGGGATCTTAATTGGAGTGATGGTGGTGTTGATCAGGGTCGTTAATCCGGCTTATCCAGAGGGGATGATGCTTGCAATTTTATTTGCAAATTTATTTGCTCCACTTATCGACCATTTTGTTCAAGAAAGAAACATCAAACAAAGATTAAGGAGGGCAAGCTAATGAACAATAACGATACAATTCGAAAAACTCTTATTGTAGCTGTCTCACTATGCCTCGTTTGCTCTGCTTTAATATCTTTTTCAGCTGTTGAACTTAGAGACCTTCAAGAGGCTAATAAAACACTCGATAAACAAAGCAAGATTCTATCTGCTGCTGGTTTGCTTGACGAAGATACTGACGTAACAGAACTCTTTCAGTCTATAGAAGCACGAATAGTTAATCTAGAAACTGGTGAGTTTGATTCTGAAATTAGTTTAACTGACTATGAAGAAAGTGCTTTTTCTAGAGATCCAGCTACTTCTATCGAACTGACCTCTGAAAATGATATCGCACTGCTAAAAAGACGGGAGAATTTCCAAACAGTTTACCTGCACTATGATGTTGATTCTTTGAACGCAGTTATTTTGCCTGTAAGAGGTTATGGATTATGGGGAACAATGAAAGGTTACCTGGCTCTTGAACCAGATCTTAAAACAATTATTGGATTAGAGTTCTTTGATCACAAAGAAACACCTGGTCTTGGTGGTGAGATAGATAATCCTAAGTGGAAATCTATATGGAAAGGAAAAGAAGTATATTCTGATTCTGGAGATATCCTTATTTCTGTGATTAAAGGTTCCGTTGATAAAAGTAGTACTCTTGCGAAATATCAAGTAGATGGCTTATCTGGAGCAACTATTACAAGTAATGGAGTTACAAATTTACTTTCTTTTTGGCTTGGCGATATGGGTTACGGGCCTCTAATAGACCAACTTAAGCAAAGTGAGGTTAAAGATGTCTAAAGCTAAAGAAGTTTTACTCAATCCTATCTTTAATGATAATCCTATTGCATTGCAGATCTTAGGCATTTGTTCTGCTCTGGCTGTAACGGGTAACCTCTACATAACATTAATAATGTGTGTTGCTCTAACAACTGTTGTAACCTTATCTAACCTTTCTGTATCTCTGATTAGAAATCATATCCCAACAAATATTAGAATCATCGTTCAGATATCTATAATAGCCACACTTGTCATGCTTGTAGATGAAGTCCTGCAAGCTTTCGATTATGAGAGCAGTAAGACATTGTCAGTATTTGTCGGTTTAATTGTTACTAATTGTATAGTTATGGGTAGAGCAGAAGCCTTTGCTATGAAGAATGGACCATTGATGAGCGCAATTGATGGTTTTGGTAATGGACTTGGTTATAGCGTTATCTTGATTGTTATTGCTATCATCAGAGAATTCGTGGGTGCGGGAACCTTCTATGGAATCGAAATAATGCCTCTAACAACCAATGGTGGATGGTATCTTGCAAATAACTTTTTCTTAACTCCGGCAAGTTCTTTTTTCATCATAGGATTTACTATATGGGCACTCAGACAATGGAAAACAGAACAAATAGAAGAGCCAGAATTTAAGATATCTAAAAATAGTCTTGAAGGTGAAAAGGGAGCGGCTTAATGCTAGAAGCATATCTTAGTATTTTTATTAAAGCTGTCTTCATTGAGAATATAGCAATCAACTTTTTTCTTGGCATGTGTACTTTTCTTGCTATTTCTAAAAGAATCCAACCTGCGATTGGTTTAGGAATTGCTGTTATTGTCGTATTAGGACTTGCAGTGCCAATAAATAATTTAATTTTCAATTATTTCTTAAAAGCAGATGCACTCTTTCCTGGTTCAGATTTACATTTCGTAGGACTCATATGTTACATAGGAATTATTGCGGCTTTAGTGCAAATACTAGAAATGTTTTTAGATCGTTACATACCAGCTCTTTATAATGCACTTGGTGTATTTTTGCCGTTGATCACAGTTAACTGTGCAATTCTAGGCGGAGTACTTTTTTCTATTGAAAGAAACCTAGAATTCACTGAAAGCATAGTATATGGACTGGGAGCAGGAACTGGTTGGGCTCTTGCTATTGTCGCTTTAGCAGGAATAACAGAAAGGCTAAAATATGCCGATATACCTGAGGGCCTTCAAGGTCTAGGTATAACTTTCATAACAGTAGGACTAATGTGTTTTGGTTTTTTATCATTCGGAGGAATATCTTTATAAAATGAACTTTATTCAAAATGAAATCGTACTAGGTGTTCTAGTTTTCACAATTGCAGTTAATTTGATGGTTTTTATAATTCTTGGCGCAAGGAAGCTTTTAGTTTCTTCAGGTAATATCAGTATATCTATGAACGATGCTGCTAAATCTATTGATGTAGAGGCAGGAGGAAAATTACTGCAAACTTTGGCTGCTCAGAATTTATTCTTATCATCTGCCTGTGGTGGAGGTGGAACTTGTGCTCAATGTAAATGCAAGGTTATAAGTGGTGGAGGATCTATTCTTCCAACTGAAGAATCTCATTTTACTAACAAAGAAAAGAAGGAAGGTTGGAGACTATCTTGCCAAGTTCCTGTCAAAGACGATATGGAAATAGTAGTGCCAGATGAAGTCTTTGGTGCTAGGAAATGGGAATGTGAAGTTGTTTCAAATAAAAATGTTGCGACTTTTATTAAAGAACTTGTTCTTAAATTGCCTGAAGGAGAAGAGGTTGCTTTTAAAGCTGGCGGCTATGTTCAAATGGAAATTCCCCCATATGAATTGGATTACAAGTCTTTTGATATCGAAGAAGAATATCACGGAGATTGGGATAGATTTGGTGTTTGGGAAAACTCCTCTAAGACACTTGAGCCAGTAATTAGAGCTTACTCTATGGCCAATTATCCAAATGAAAAAGGAATAATGAAATTCAATATCAGAATTGCTTCACCCCCTCCTGGTACAGATCTTCCAGCAGGTGAAATGAGTTCTTACATTTTTAATTTAAAAGAAGGCGATACTCTCACTATTTTTGGACCTTTTGGAGAATTTTTTGCTGAAGAGACTAATGCAGAGATGGTATTCATTGGAGGCGGTGCAGGTATGGCGCCAATGAGATCTCATATTTTTGATCAATTACTGAGATTAGATTCTAAACGCAAAATCACTTTCTTTTATGGAGCTAGAAGCTTAACAGAAATGTTCTACACAGACGAATATGACAAATTAGCAGAAGAGCATGACAATTTTGAATGGCATGTAGCTTTATCTGATCCTTTACCTGAAGACAATTGGGAAGGGCATACAGGCTTCATCCATCAAGTCATCCACGATCAATATCTAAAAGATCATCCTGCTCCAGAAGATTGTGAATATTATATGTGCGGTCCACCTCCAATGATGGCTGCATGTTTTGATATGCTAGATAGTCTAGGAGTTGAACCTGAGGCCATAAAATTTGATGATTTTGGCAGTTAAAGTTTGATCCAAAAAACTTTTCCAATACTGATTTCATTAATCTTAATATCAGTTCTGGTTCTAAGTTTCTTTTTAGACGATGATGAACCTCAAAGAATCGAAGGTAGTATTATGGGGACTACCTATAATGTAACTGTATTCTCTGATTATGATAATTTAGAGCAATCAATATATGATTCTTTTAACTCTGTAAATTTATCAATGTCAACTTATCTAAATGATTCACTGATAAATAAAGTTAATTACTCTGACATAAATGAATGGGTAAATGTTTCACATGACTTTATTGAAGTCCTAAGATATGCAGTAGATACATGTATTAAATCCAAAGGTCTTTATGATGTTTCAATAGGTAAATTGGTAGATTCTTGGGGGTTTGGACCCCTTGAAAAGAATCAAAAACCATCACTAAAGGATATTCAGTATCTAAAAACTCAAGTTGGTTGTGATTCTATAGAGATAAATGATGAGGCATCAGCTGTCAAAAGAAAAAGAGATGTTGCATTAGACTTCTCATCTATTGCTAAAGGTTTCGCGATTGATAAGGTATATAAACACCTCTATAGTGAATTGAACATTGAAAATATTTTTATTGAGCTCGGAGGTGAGATTAGGACCACTAAGCACAAAACTGATAAGACACCATGGAAAATAGGAGTCGTGAGTCCTTCAGAGCCTGACAAAATCGTTCACTCATTTATTTCTAGCAATTATGACTCCTTTGCTATGGCAACTTCAGGCGATTATAGAAATATAAGAATTTTCAATGCGGAAGAATACAGTCATACAATAAATCCAATAGAAGGTTTACCCAAAAATTTATCCAGGAAATCTGTTTCTGTAATTTCTGATAATGCCATGATCGCTGATGCTTTAGCCACTGCTTTGAACGTAATGGAATTAGAGGCTGCTATTGATTATGCCAACGAATATGAGATCAAGGCCTTATTTATTTATGAGCAAGACAGCAAACCTAATTTATTATTTTCTAAAGAGCTACAAAAGGTTAAAATGTAGATATGTTAGAAACTTTCTTAATTTTTTTAGTTCTTCTTTCGATAATAACTCTTATGTCTGTAGGTTTATTTTTCGGTAAAAAGCCTATAGCAGGGTCATGCGGTGGGCTATCTAATTTAGAGCCAGGTCGCGAATGTGAACTGTGTGGTGGCAATCCATCAAAATGTATAGAACAATAAAAAAGGGGGCTTGAAGCTCCCTTTTTTTTGAGGAAGTTAACTAGAACTGATTCATAGTATTATCTTCGCCAGAAGCTTTAAGAGCTGCCTCTCCGGCAAAATATTCTTTGTGATCATCTCCCATATCTGATCCGGCCATATTCTGATGTTTAACGCATGCAATACCTTCACGTATTTCTTTTCTTTGCACACCTTCTACATAACCTAACATACCTTTATCACCAAAATATTCTTTCGCTAGATTATCTGTTGATAAAGCGGCAGTATGGTAAGTTGGAAGAGTGATTAGATGATGAAATATTCCTGCTTGCTTAGCGGCATCTGCTTGAAATGTTCTTATTTTTTCATCAGCTTCTATTCCAAGTTCAGTTGCATCATATTTTTCATCCATAAGATTCGCTCTATCATAGTCAGAAGTATCTTTTCCAGATTCTCCCATTGCATCAAAAACTTGCTGTCTGAAATTTAGTGTCCAATTGAAAGATGGGCTATTGTTATAAACAAGCTTTGCATTTGGAACGACTTTTCTAATTTCATCCATCATGGCACCAATTTGCCCAATATGAGGCTTTTCTGTCTCTATCCAGATAAGATCTGCACCATTTTGAAGGCTTGTAACTGAATCTAATATGCATCGTGCTTCTCCAGTTCCTTCCATAAATCTATATAGATTACTTGGCAATCTTCTAGGTCTTACGACTTTTCCATGATAATTAATTAGAACATCTCCGTGTTCCATTTGATCTTCTGAAACTACTTCTAAATCTAAAAAAGAATTATATTGATCTCCAAGATCTCCAACTTCATGTGTGATTGCTATCTGCTTGGTTAAACCAGCCCCCAACGAGTCTGTTCTAGCAACTATTACTCCATCATCGACTCCCAACTCCAAAAATGCATAACGTACTGCATTGATTTTAGCCAAGAAATCTGAATGGGGTACGGTCACCTTGCCATCTTGGTGCCCACATTGTTTTTCATCAGAAACTTGGTTTTCAATTTGAATACAGCATGCACCAGCTTCGATCATTTGTTTCGCCATGAGATAAGTTGCTTCTTCATTTCCAAAACCAGCATCTATATCAGCAATAATTGGGACAATGTGAGTTTGGAAATTGTCTATTTTATCTTGTATTGCTACTTTAGCGCCTTCATCAGCCTCATCCAATTGTCTGAATAAGTCTCCAAGCTCTCTGGCATCGGCTTGTTTTAAAAAAGTATAAAGTTCATTTATCAAAGATGCGACTGTTGTTTTTTCATGCATTGACTGGTCCGGTAGGGGTCCAAACTCAGATCTTAAGGCAGCGACCATCCATCCAGATAGATATAAATATTTTTTATCGGTATTACCAAAATGTTTTTTAATTGAAATAAGTTTTTGCTGTCCAATAAATCCATGCCAACAACCTAAAGATTGCGTATAAGCTTCTGGATTAGCATCATACTCATCCATATCTTTTCTCATTATGGCTGCTGTATATCTAGCTATATCAAGACCTGATTGAAACTGATTTTGAAGTTTCATTCTTGCCGCACTTTCAGGTTGAATATTTACATTGGAAGCATTACCTTTATTTTTTAGATCGGTAAGTTCTTTTATTAAATCTTTGTAAGAGGCCATTTTTCTCCCTTTTCGTTATATTAATTGACTATTATTCTCTAAAACTACTTCAGCAAAACAAAATATAATCTAGTTTTAAGGAGGCGTCAGTTTAACGAGATATGACTATAAATCAACTAACTTTTAGCTCTTAGAAAGCTTCTCTGCATAGCCTGTATAAGAGTGAGGCGTTAGTTCTAAAAGACGTTGCTTTTCGTCTTGTGGAACTTCCATATTTTCTATAAATTCTATTAAATCAGATCTGTTTAAATCTTTACCTCTAGATAATTTTTTCATTAATTCATATCCGCTGGGTATATTATTTTTTCTTATAATTGTTTGGATTGCTTCAGTAAGAACTTCCCAGGAATCATTTAAGTCCACAATTAATTTTTCATTATTTAATTTAAGTTTATCTAAACCTCTTAGTAGGGAATTCAGAGCGATGTTTATGTATCCGAAACATGTACCTATATTCCTCATGACAGTAGAGTCTGTCAGGTCCCTTTGCCATCTTGATATGGTAACTGTATTACTGATATGAGTTAGGTTTGCATTAGCCATTCCGAAATTACCCTCTGCATTTTCAAAATCTATAGGATTGACCTTATGAGGCATTGTTGAAGAGCCAACTTCACCATCTCTTAATTTTTGTTTGAAGTAACCTAATGATATATATCCCCATATATCTCTACTGAAGTCTATAAGGATATTATTTAGCTTTACGTAATCGCCTAATAACAAAGCAATAGAGTCTTTAGGTTCTACTTGAGTGGTGTGACTATTGAAATTGAGCTTTAAACTTTTCACAAAATCTTTTGCAACCTTCTCCCAATCAATATTCGGATAAGCAACATGATGAGCATTATAGTTACCTACTGCTCCATTAATTTTGCCTGTCATTTCATGTCGCTTTATTTCATTGGAAACTTTGTTAATTCTGTGGAAGTAATTTGAGAATTCTTTACCCATAGTAGTAGGAGAGGCATTTTGACCATGAGTCCTTGAAAGCATTGATTTTCCTGAATACCTTTTTGACAAAGCTTTAAGTTTTTTTTCTAATTTATTGATTAATATATTAACGACTGCTGAAGCGTCTTTAATCATTAATGCGTATGAGAGATTATTTATGTCTTCTGAGGTACAAGCAAAATGTATAAATTCAGAATATTTGTCTAGTTTTTTGTGTTTCTTAAATTTTTCTTTTAAGAAATATTCAACTGCTTTGACATCATGATTAGTTTTTTTCTCGATAGCTTTGACACGTTTAGCATCAGTAATATCAAAATTACTAATTAAATCATTGAGATACGTAATTTCTTTGATATTTAATTTAGGAAGTTCTTTAATCTTTGAATTGCTTGAGAGGTGCAGGAACCACTTGATTTCGATGATTACCCTGTACTTTATTAACCCGAATTCACTGGTAATGGCCCTTAAATCTGAAGCAGATTTATTGTATCTGCCGTCCAAAGGCGAAATAGATAATAGATTTTCAGATTTCATAATCCTATTATAACTTAATGTTTTTAATCCTTGCCTTGAAGATAAACTAGATACAAACTATTGATATGGTGAAAACGTTTTTAACATTAGTTTTTCTTTGCGTTGGCATGACAATAAGTGCAAAGACACTAATCCATGCTGGTTACTTATTTAACGCTGAAAATGGAACTATTGAACCGCAAATGTCGATTGTCATCGTTGAAGATAGAGTAGCAAATGTTCTTGAGGGGTATGTTAATCCTGAACCTGATGATATTTATATTGACCTTACTGGTTATTATATTTTACCTGGACTAATTGACATGCATGTACATCTTTCAAATGAAAGCTCTAGAAATGCTTATTTAGAAAGAGTGACTTGGAATGCTGCAGACTATGCTATACGGGCTACAAAAAATGCTGAAAGTACACTTATTGCAGGCTTTACAACCGTTAGAAATTTAGGAGATTCGGATACAGTTACTATTTCACTAAGAAATGCAGTTGATAATGGAATCGTAATTGGACCTAGAATCTTTTCTTCAGGTAAGACAATATCCTCAACAGGAGGTCATGGTGATTCTTCAAACTCTCTTAATCAGAGATTAACCTCTGATCTAGGTCCTAAAGATGGTGTTATGAATGGTGAACAAGAAGCTATAGAGTCAGTGCGATTTCGTTATAAAGAAAATGCAGATCTTATTAAATTTACTGCAACTGGAGGGGTTTTGAGTAATGCTAAAGATGGTCAAAATCCCCAAATGACATTAAACGAAATGAGAGCAATCGTTTCTACTGCAAAAGATTATGGATTTAAGGTAGCCGCTCATGCACATGGTGCTGAAGGAATTAAAAGAGCAGTATTGTCTGGAGTAGATTCAATAGAACATGGAACATTAATGGATAACGAAGGTGCAGCTTTAATGAGGGATAATGGAGTGTATTATGTTCCAACTCTTTTAGCAGGGAAATGGGTTTCGGACAAAGCACTATTAGAGGGCTATTATCCTCCCTTTGTTGAAAAGAAGGCATTAGAAATAGGCCCAAAGCTTCAGTCTACCTTTTCAATGGCTTATCAAGCAGGCGTTAAGATTGCCTTTGGAACGGATAGTGGAGTTTCACCTCATGGAGAAAATGCCAAAGAATTCTCTTTGATGGTTAAAGGGGGCATGCCTGCAAAAGAAGCAATAATGAGCGCTACTATTTATGCAGCTGACTTATTGGATGAAAAAGAAAACTTAGGAAGTATAGTAAAAGATAAATATGCTGATTTAATTGGAGTTTCAAGAAATCCTTTAGAGGATATATCAATTCTTGAAACAGTAGATTTTGTAATGAAAGGAGGTAAGGTAGTAAAAGAACCTTAAGAAAAGATGAAATTATTTAATTCAATGGGTCCAAACCCACATGTAGTTAGAATGTTTATAGCTGAACTTGGCCTTGATATTGAAACAATTGAAATTGATTTAATGGCTGGTGAAAATAGACAAGAAGAACATCTAAAAAGAAATCCCTCTGGTCAAATGCCAGCTTTAGAGCTTGATAATGGTGATTTCATAGCAGAAATAACAGCAATTTGTGAATTTTTAGATGAAATTAATGGCCATAGTGATCTTATTGGAAAAACACCTGAAGAAAGAGCTGAGACAAAAATGTGGGTTAGAAGAATTGACCTACAAATAATTGAGCCTTTAACAAATGGCTTTAGATCTGCTGAAGGGTATGAACTCTTCAAAGAAAGATTACATCTCATACCTCAAGCAGCAGATGATTTAAAGATGATTGCACAAGAACGATTACAGTGGCTTGATAAGCAACTTGAGGGAAAACAATATATTTGTGGTGACAGATATACTCTAGCTGACATTATGCTTTATTGCTTTTTAAATTTTGGTGCTTCTGTGGGTCAAGCGATTAATGAGGAAAATAAAAACATTTCTAATCTTTATTCTAGATTAAATGAATTGGATTCAGCTTCGGCCTGATGGATAAAGAGGACAGAATAAGGGCATGGCTTTGCACTTTGGTAGTCTTTATTGTGTTAACTCTATGGATCGTATCTGCTTTTGTTTGAATGAAATGGTGCGTGTATATTTTGAAATGTTCTGACGGTAGTTTATACACTGGAATTAGCAATAGTCTTTCTGAAAGAATTAATACCCATAACTCTGGTAAAGGTGCAAAATATACTAAAAGTCGACTTCCAGTTACTCTTGTTTATAAAGAATATACTAATGACAAAAGTAGATCTCTAAAAAGGGAGATTGAGATTAAGAAGCTTACTAGGTCCAGGAAAATAGAGTTAATTAAAGGTACAAATCTCTCCACCGCCTAAACATTTATCATTTTTATAAATCACTACTGATTGACCCGGAGTGACAGATCTTTGTGGTTTATGAAATTTTATATTCAAAGTATTATCTTCAACATTGATTTCACATTTCTGATCTTCCTGTCTGTATCTTACCTTGGCAGTTCCTTCGAAGCTTATCGGCAGTGAATCATCGAGCTTAAAAAGATTCTTTGTAGACAACTCTGTAGAAAATAATAGAGGATGGTCATTGCCCTGGACACATAAGAGTTCATTAGTTTTGAGATTCTTCTTAGCCACATACCAAGGAAGATCGGGTAATCCTTGAACACCGCCAATTCCTAAACCTTGTCTTTGCCCTAAAGTATAAAAAACTAATCCCTGATGAATTCCTATCACATCATCATTCTCATTTATTATGTTACCTTCCTGGCCTGATAAATAGCTCCCTACAAATTCAGGGAAAGGTCTTTCACCTATAAAACAAATACCTGTACTGTCCTTTTTATTACTTGTTATAAGACTATTTTCTTTTGCTATTTGTCTTACATTCTCTTTTTTAAGTTCCCCCAATGGAAATATGGTTTTTTGCAAAACTTCCCTATCTATTGCGTGTAAAAAATAAGATTGATCTTTCGTATTATCTACACCTTTATATAAGCTTTGATTATCAGTTATCGCATAATGTCCGGTAGCTATAAAGTCATAATTATTAGACATTGCGTAATTATAAAATTCTTTAAATTTAATCTCTTTGTTGCATAAAATATCTGGATTAGGTGTATTCCCAGTTTCTAATTCAGATAGAAAATAAGAAAAAACTGATTCTTTATATTCTTTTGAAAAACTTATTTGTTCTAAAGGAATTTTTAATTGATCAGACACAAACACTGCATCCATAAAATCTTCTTTTGCACTGCAATATGGAGATCCATCATCATCATCCCAATTTTTCATAAAAAGAGCATGTACTTCATAGCCTTGTTCTTTTAACAATAAAGCTGTAACAGAGGAATCGACACCTCCAGATAATCCAACTAGTACTTTTCCTTTACTCATTTAGCCCAATTAACCTATTTACCTAAATAATATATAATGCACCACCAATTTAATTATACAGAGCAATCATGGAATTTGAGCACATAAAAGAACCTAAAGCTGGTTCTAAAATATCAATGGATTCATCAGGAAAACTAATAGTGCCTGACAATCCTATAATTCCCTTCATCGAAGGAGATGGCATAGGTTCCGATATTACACCTGCTATGATTAGTGTTGTAGATAGTGCAGTAGAGAAATCTTATGGTGGTAAGAAGAAAATTGAATGGATGGAAATATACTGCGGCGAGAAGTCTACAGTCGTTTATGGAGAAGACAATTGGCTTCCACCAGAAACACTCAGAGCTTTAGAAATTTATCTTGTAGGAATTAAGGGCCCATTAACCACTCCAGTTGGGGGCGGAATTAGATCTTTAAATGTTGCTTTGAGACAAGAATTAGATCTTTACGTATGTCAGAGACCAGTTAGATATTTTAATGGAGTACCTAGCCCAGTAGTTTCTCCTGAGAAAACAGATATGGTAATTTTTAGAGAAAATTCTGAAGATATTTATGCAGGTATTGAATGGGAAGCAGGAACTGAAGAAGCTGAAAAAGTAATAAAGTTTTTTACTGAAGAAATGGGTGTAACAAAAATACGATTTATGGAAAATTGTGGAATTGGTGTCAAACCAGTTTCTAAGCAGGGTACAGAAAGATTAGTAGATAAAGCCATTCAGTATGCTATTAATAATGATAGAGATTCCGTCACCTTGGTTCATAAAGGTAACATCATGAAATTTACTGAAGGTTCTTTCAAAGATTGGGGTTACCAATTTTCAGTCTCAAAGTATGGTGCCAAAGAATTAGATGGAGGACCATGGCATACATTGACTAACCCAATTACAGGGAGGGAAATAGTCATAAAAGATGTAATAGCTGATGCATTTCTTCAGCAGATACTCACAAGACCAGATGAGTATAGTGTTATAGCTACTTTAAATTTAAATGGCGACTATATTTCTGATGCTTTAGCAGCCGAAGTAGGGGGGATAGGAATAGCTCCAGGTGCAAACTTAGGTGACAAAATTGCATTGTTCGAGGCTACTCATGGGACTGCTCCTAAATATGCTGGTTTAGATAAAGTTAACCCTGGCTCATTAATTCTCTCCGCTGAAATGATGTTGAGATATATGGGTTGGATGGAAGCTGCAGATTTAATAATTGAAGGCTTAGCTAGAACGATTAGTCAAAAAACTGTGACTTATGATTTCGAAAGGCTTATGAGTGGGGCGAGCCTATTAAAATGTTCTGAATTTGGAGAGGCAATAATTTCAAATATGGATTAATGCTTTTAGTAAAAAATAATAAAAATCACGAAGACAAAAATCAAGACACTTCTTCAGTTGCAACTTTAGAAAAACCTAAAGTTAAGAAACCTTCTCTTTATAGAGTTATCCTCCTCAATGATGATTACACTCCTATGGAATTTGTGGTCTATGTGTTGCAAATATTTTTTGGTTTTGACGGTGACAAGGCTCAGCAAATAATGTTGGCTGTTCATACACATGGCAAGGGAGTTTGTGGTATCTTTACTAAAGAGGTGGCAGAAACTAAGAGCGCTCAAGTAAATAATTTCGCAAAAGAAAATGGTCACCCCCTTTTAAGCGATATAGAGGAAGTTGACGAAGATGATTAATCAAGAATTAGAACAAAATTTAAATAATGCTTTTAAACTAGCACAAGATCAAAAACACGAATTTGTTACTGTTGAGCATCTTTTGCTTTCGCTTCTAGAAAATTCTGATGCTGTTGCACTATTAACTTCTAACAAAGTAAATATTGAACAACTACGCGTAGATCTCCAAGAATTTATAGGTTCAACAACACCTAAGATATCAAATGAAACTGAAATTGATATTCAGCCAACCTTAGGCTTTCAAAGAGTTATACAAAGAGCCGTTTTTCATGTTCAGTCCTCAGGTAAGGACGAAGTTAAAGGCAGCAATATACTAGTCGCTATCTTCAGCGAAAAAGAATCACAAAGCGTCTTCCTTTTAGAGCAATTAGGTTTAACTCGACTAGATGCCGTATCGTATTTAAGTCACGGAAGAAGCGAAAATACTGATCCTGATAATTTAGAAGCCGGTGAATCCAATGAACCCGAATCCAATAATGCCCTTGAACAATTTACCACTAACTTAAATAAAGAAGCATTAGAAGGGAGAATAGATCCTTTAATAGGTAGAACCTCTGAAGTAGAGAGAGTTGTACAAATATTAGCGCGTAGAAGTAAAAATAATCCCTTACTAGTAGGTGAATCAGGAGTCGGTAAAACAGCAATTGCTGAAGGATTAGCTAAATTAATTACAGAAAATAAGGTTCCAGATTTGATTAAAGATAGTGTTATCTATTCATTAGACATGGGTGCGCTACTTGCAGGTACAAAATATCGTGGAGATTTTGAAGAAAGATTAAAAGCAGTCTTAAAAGAGCTGGAAGACGATAGTTCTGCAATATTATTTATTGATGAGATTCATACCATCATTGGTGCTGGAGCTACTTCTGGCGGTGTAATGGATGCCTCCAATCTTCTTAAACCTGCATTAGCAAAACGCGGACTTCAATTTGTTGGATCAACTACATACAAAGAATTTAGAGGAATTTTTGAGAAAGATAGAGCTTTATCGAGAAGGTTTCAAAAGGTAGAAGTGAGTGAACCTAGTGTTGATGAGACTTTCAATATTTTAAAAGGGCTTAAAGATCGCTTTGAAGAACATCACGAAATTAAATATACAGAAGGTTCATTGAGAGCAGCTGCTTCTCTGGCTTCAAAACATATCAATGATAGATTTCTTCCTGATAAGGCAATCGATGTAGTCGATGAAGCTGGTGCTAGACAGAAATTAGTTCCGATTTCCAAAAGAAAAAAAACTATTAACGAACTAGACATTGAAAAGATCGTAGCCTCCATAGCTAGAATACCGGAAAAAACAGTATCCACATCCGATAAAAAATCTTTAGAAAAATTAGAAGAAAATCTCAAACGAGTCATATTTGGTCAGGATATAGCTGTAGAGAGTCTCTCTTCTGCAATAAAACTTGCTAGAGCGGGACTGAGGGTTGATGAAAAGCCCGTTGGATCGTTTTTATTTTCTGGTCCTACTGGGGTCGGTAAAACAGAAGTTAGTAAGCAACTTGCTAAAATAATGGGTATTGAATTTGTAAGATTTGATATGTCTGAGTATATGGAAAGACATACTGTCTCAAGATTGATCGGAGCTCCTCCTGGTTATGTCGGCTATGATCAAGGTGGTTTGCTCACTGAGTCAGTGAATAAACACCCGCATTCAGTAATACTATTGGATGAAATTGAGAAAGCACACCCAGAGGTTTTCAATATCCTACTTCAAGTAATGGATCATGGAACTTTAACGGATAATAACGGTAGAAAGGCTGATTTTAGAAATACTATTGTGATCATGACAACAAATACAGGTGCTCAAGATATGAGTAGGGCTAGTATGGGTTTTCAGTCACAAGATCATACAAGTGATGCTACAGAAATGATTAAGAAGACCTTTTCTCCTGAGTTTAGAAATAGACTTGATGGAATCATACAATTTAATCCTTTACCAACAGAAGTTATTCGTACGGTAGTAGATAAATTTTTAGTTGAACTACAAGTTCAATTAGAGGTTCAAAAAGTTCAACTCGAAGTCTCTGACGAAGTTAGAGATTGGTTGCTAGAGAACGGATATGATAAAAATATGGGTGCCAGACCGATGCAGAGACTTATACAAGACAGCATAAAGACAGTCCTGGCTGAAGAGATTCTATTCGGCAAATTATCAAAATCTGGTGGTATTGCCTACGTGTCTCTGGAAGATAATGAAATAAAAGTAGATTTTAAAGAAACCTCGAAGAAAAAAGAAAAAGTCTCTTGAAGAGGTTTATCTTAGCTGCATATTTAATTTGTCTTTCATTTCTTTCCTTTGGATCTGAAAATGAGTTGAGCAGTGATGAAGCCCCAAAGACAATCCTATTTTGGAATACGGAAGAAAAGCTTCTTGGATTCAAGAATATACAACACATTCTTCCAACAAGACTTATAAACAAAAGTTCTGACCCTTATCCTCTTGCTTACCAACTAATAAATCTCGATTCTTTAACCTATAGATATGGGGGTAAGAAATTTACTATAAATGATTATATAAATACATTTAAGGTAGCAGGCCTAATCGTGGTTAAGGACGATAAAATTCTTTATGAAAATTATCATTTTGGTAATGATGAAACAACTAAGTGGATGTCTTTTTCAGTAACTAAGTCTGTTACTTCTATGCTGATTGGTGCGGCAATAAAAGATGGATTTATTAAATCAGTTAATGATCCAATATCCTCTTATGTAACTGATTTAAATCAAGGAAATTATTCAAATGTGTCCATAGAAGATGTATTACAAATGTCTTCAGGTATAGATTGGAATGAAGATTATGCTGATGCTAATTCAGATGTAAATATAGCCTCTGCATTTAATGATACCAAGCTTTATAGCTATCTTAATAAACTTGAAGTATCAAACAAACCTGGTACTAAATTTAACTACAACACTGCTGAATCTAATGTCATAGGAGGAATTGTAAGAGCAGCAACTGGACAAAATCTTTCTACTTATTTAGAAAAGAAAATATGGCAGCCTTTTGGAATGGAGTTTGATGCTTATTGGGCGTTAGATAGTGATTATTCCCAAGAGCTTGGAGGCTGTTGTATTAATGCAACACTAAGAGATTATGCCCGTATAGGAATATTTGCATTAAGAAATGGTAACCTTTCTGATGGCAGAAATACATTACCTAATGATTGGATGATTCAGTCTACAAACCCATCTCCAGGTTTTAGTTACTATGGATATCAGTGGTGGTTAGCCGGCCCAGGATATAAAGCTTTTTATGCCGATGGTATATTTGGACAATTTATTTGGGTAGATCCAGATTCAAAAACTGTTATAGCAATGCACAGTGCAAGAGATGTAGCCGCTCTGGATAGATACTCTGGATTACATAGACTAAATTTTTTAATTTCCCTGATAGAAGAAATAAATAAATAATTTATCTTTCTCTAAAAATAATTCTTCCTTTAGATAGATCATAAGGAGTTATTTCCACTTTTACCTTATCACCTGTAAGAATTCGAATATAGTGTTTACGCATTTTTCCAGATATGTGAGCAGTAACGACATGATCATTATCTAATTTAACTCTAAAGGTAGTATTAGGAAGGGTTTCTATAACCTCTCCATCCATTTCTATTAAATCTTGTTTTGCCATATATAATACATTTTCTAACAGATAGCTTAATTACTAAAGCAAAAGATGAAAGAAAAAGAATTTAAATTTAAGACACTATTACTTTGTTTGGCGTTAATTACCATTTTTATAGCTTTAGCTGCATATGTTCTAGATAGGTATATATTAGTCTATTGATTGAATAATATTTTCTTTTTCGAGGTCTTTAATTTTATCCTCTCCATATTTTGACCAATTCTTTAATATTTCTCTTGTGTTAGTCCCTAAGTGTGGAGGGGAAGAGTAGGACTCCTCGTTCGTATAAGACATCTTTACCGGGTTTCCGGGCATTTTTACGAATCCGCCATCAGGATGTTCAACCTCAACTATCATATTTCTATGTTTTACTTGCTCATCATTTAACGCATCGCTGAATTTATTAATCGGTCCACAAGGCACTTTCGCTTTATTCAACTTCTCAATCCAATGATCTGATGTTTGAGTAGAAAGAGTTTTATTAAGTTCATTTTCTATAAAGCTTTGATTCTTAAGCCTGTCGATAGAAGAATCAAATTTTGGATCATCGAGAGAATCAACATTTACTACAGACTTTAGAGACTTCCAGAATTCATCTGTTATAACCGCTATCACAACAAAACCATCACTGGTTGTAAAACTGTTGTAAGGCACATGAACAAAGTGGGCATTTCCAATTGGTTCAGGATCTATTCCCGATAAGGTTTGCATGGTAGCCATGTAAGTGAGTAGTGATATTTGAACATCAAGTAAAGACAAATCTATATGTTGTCCTTTTTGTGTTTTTTCTCTTGAATATAAAGCAGAGAGGATTCCAATAACACTATATAGTCCAGATCCTAAATCTCCAATTGGTATTCCAGCTCTGGTAGGTGACTTGGCATCTTTTCCTGTAATCGACATACCACCACTATAGGCTTGAACAATTTGATCATATGCAGGTCGAGTAGAGTGAGGACCAGTTTCACCAAAACCGGTAATGGAACAAGTAATTATTTTTGGGTTTATTGCAGATAAATTTTCAAAATCAATTTTTAATTTACTAACAACTCCAGCACTAAAATTATTGAGGACTATATCCGCAGATCTAACAAGATCGTAAAAAACCTCCAGTCCTTTTTTATTTTTAAGATCAATGGACACGCTTTTCTTATTTCGATTTAAAGTCAAAAAATAGGCTCCAAAGTTTTTGAATGAATAATCTGGATCATTTTTTAATAATCCTCTCGTCATTTCTCCACTTCCTAAGGGCTCAACTTTCACAACTTCCGCTCCTAAATCAGCCAAAACCATTCCTGCATAAGGTCCAGCCAACATATGCGTTAGGTCGATTACTTTTACCCCATTCAATGGTTTCATAGGAGAGATTGTACTACAGAGTTTAGAAGCTCAATGACTCATCTTGAATGTATAGATCAGTTTGTTATATTAAGTTTATGAAATTAAAATTACTTTTACCTTTTCTATTCGTTATTTATTCATGTGCTCAAGATTCTTCGATTGATAGAGATGATCTAATAGAAAAAGCTGGTGCTCCATTATTAAACGGACTGGGGTCTCATTCTTTTACCATTTCTTCTAAAGTTGAAGGCGTACAAGATTATTTTGATCAGGGCCTCATTATGGCGTTTGCTTTCAATCATGCCGAATCTATTCGAAGCTTCAAAGCTGCTCAAAAATTGGATCCTAATTGCGCAATTTGTTTCTGGGGAGAAGCCCTGGCTCTAGGTCCTAATATTAATGTTACAAGTGATGGCAAAGCAATAATGAGTCCTCAAGAGAGGCTTGATGCTTTTGAGAGAACGAATAAAGCCATGGCGCTAATAGAATTTGCTTCACCGAAAGAAAAGGATTTCATTCTGACTTTAAAATCGAGATATAACGGAGATGTAAATTCCTCAAGAGTACCACTTGATATTGCTTATGCCAAAGCAATGGCGGAACTTTCGTCTAAATATCCCGATGACACTGATGCAGCATCGTTATATGCTGAGGCTCTGATGAATACAATGCCTTGGAACTATTGGGCAGAAGATGGTAATCCTAAACCAGATACAATTAAAGTCATCAATACTATTGAATCAGTTCTTGATAAAGATCCAAATCATCCTTTGGCAATTCATCTTTATATACATGCTGTAGAAGCATCAAGTGATCCTGGTAGGGCAGAAGAAGCCGCTGATAGGTTAGCTGATTTGGTTCCTGGAGCTGGTCATTTAGTACATATGCCATCTCATATCTATTGGAGAGTGGGGAGATATGAGGATGCATCATTAGCTAACATAGCAGCAGCCAAAGTCGATGAGGAGTATATTGCTCAATGTAATGCTCAAGGCTTTTATCCAGCTTTATATTATCCACATAATGTCCATTTCCTTTGGGCCGCATCAACAATGGAAGGTATGAGCGA
>ERZ802819.765-NODE-765-length-20983-cov-16.7312_pt1 | contig 20983 bp, 21 predicted proteins | sample MGYA00345647_ERZ802819 | MGnify/ENA primary metagenome ERZ802819 (study PRJEB30503, sample SAMEA104212355) | marine metagenome | biome: Westerlies Biome; feature: [SRF] surface water layer (ENVO:00010504) within the epipelagic zone...; material: water...
GGTTTTCGTCTGAGTTTGGACCGTAACGAGGCATGGCATATGACAGGCCACCACGTCGGCTTTGGGTTGCCACTGCATCACCAGTGCAACAGCGGGGAACACTCATGGCAGTCACGTCTGACCCATGCCTCAAGACACACGCACCGTCCTGGTTCTCATGGCTGAGCTGGTCACTGCATTAAGAGCTAGTGCCCCTGACACCTCCAAGCGATGATTTTATCTTATCAAGTTATCTTTAGACACTCATAGACTTTTGCATGCCTCTGTTCTCTCTAGATGTGTGGAAATAATTGCTCTGTAAGCTGGTGACTCTGGTGATCCTAAAAAGACTCCTTTCCTGAATTCCCTCATCTCCCATTCGTATTTATCATGCGCTATGCGTGTGCATATAGTTGAGAAAAGTTTTTTAATTACGTTCTCGTCATATTTGTGCCGAGGATCCCTTTCGTCTTTGTTCGACTTGACCTGTGTCTGCTCACCGATATTCTCCACGCGGTTTTCACTCACATAAAAGAAGCCGCCTGCTAGAAGCAGTAATACCAAAGGTGGCCAGAACCCTAGGCGCATGGATATGTTTGTAGGTTTGTAATCATAGAGGAGTTTTGCAGAGGCTGCTTCAAGGAGAATGCGTGTGATTTATTTCTGTGAGGCTCTTCAATGACTACTTTCTTTTGCCCAAGCTCCTCAGCATCTTCAGATTCTGGCACTTCAGGTAGGTTGTTGTGTCAAAGAATTAGCATCTTTCGGGTATTGGATCCTGATGACCAAATGAGTTCTTGTGGGCCTTCAGAACCAGCAGCCTTGCGGATGCTGGTTCTGTTTCGCTGTTGGTGGTTGTGGCAGCATAAAGAGCAACAGAAGAATAGTTGAATTTACTGGCTGCAGTCTAACAAAAAATTCTTAAATGTCTTAATCACTTTTTCACAATCTCTCGCCCCTTCGTCAACCATATAAGTTGCTAGCCATTGAGAGTTTTCGCTTTTATCAAGATTTTTTATTAGTTCCAATGTTTTTTCTGCTGCCTTTTCGTTTGCATCATGCTTACTTTGTCTTTGCCTGTCCCTCGGCCCCATACCCATTGTTCCTGAAAGCAGAAGGCTCAGTATATTTGCCGCAATACTTTTACTAAGGGATTCCTCTCGATAGTTATATGGTGTGCCGCTTGTGTTGCATAAATTTCTAATTGACTTGAATTCTTCGCCATGAGGATGCTCTTCCAGCATTTTCTTTACATATGAATTCAGGTAGGCCATGCAAAAATTCCCGAACGTTTACTAATTATGCTGCCTTGATCTATACAAGGCAACCCTGCACAAGTGAAGGCTTCGATCACTTCTACTTCAGCAGCAGGATCGAGGTCCATATCAGAGATGGTGTCTTGAATGATGAGCCGCTGAACAGGAGCTGCGATTAGCAACTTCCACCCGCCCCTCTATTCAGGAACTGAGGGCCAGCGTCCGCCATGAGGGCGATGGCCTCGAGTGAATCATCGAGGGCATCCAGCTGCTGCTGCTCGTTGATCAGGTCGGAGTTGGTGGTGCCGGCAGGAACGGGAGGTTCTCGCAAACCAGCGGTTGCGGCATCACCCGGATAGGTCCCCAGTCCATCGCGAAGAATTCGCTGGGCATCCTGCAGATCCAGCACGTTGTTGTTGTTGCGATCCAGTGATCCACTGGTGATGGCGTCTTTGATGAAGCCCTTGGCCGCATCCGTTGTGTTGCGTGAGCCGTTCGGGTTGATCAGTTGGTCATGAAGATTGCGGTTATAGAAACCAGGTTGTGATTCGGTCCCTGCAGCGATTTCGATCGCCTGGCCAGCGGAGCTGATCAGCAGCCCATCACGAAGCGGTTGGAAGGCTCCGTCACCGTCCACATCGGTGGGACGTGAAGTATCGGAGTGGTCATCATCGTGATGGTCGATATCTTCAATCTGATTGTTTGTGCCATCCACATCTTCTATAGCCTCGGAGGTGTCAACGTCCTCTTCATGATGAACATCATCGTCGTGGGTGTGCGCATTCTGCTCCGAATGTTGATAGGCATTGATCTCAAACGATTGTTCAATTGCATTGCCGTCGGGATCTATCGAGCGAAGACGAATGGAATAGGATGATCTATGGCTGTTTTCCGGCGTCTCCAGAAGCAGCAGCTGATCGCCTTGAATTTCAAAGAGGCTGTTGTCTGCATCACCGTTGCCGGAGATCAAGGCGTAGTCATGATCTTCTGACGGCTCAATCTCATCTCCTGCTGCGAAAATAGGGAACTCTCCGTTGCTGTCGCCCCAAAGCGCTTGAAGGGCATTGATGTCCGAATCTGTGTACCAGATGTCTTGCTTCAAGTGATCGTAAAGACCTTTTTCATAGGCCATGACTGATTCGACGTGTGTCGGGTAAAATATATCTCCAGATCCTTTGGAGCCATTATGGGGTTCCATCGGGTGAGCCAAGCCCAGGGCATGGCCGATTTCATGAAGCAGGGTGTGATAGTCAAACAAGCCATCCTCAAAGATGGTCATCGAGACATCCATGTATGGAATCTCGACACCGGTTAAGGTCCCGTCTCCATCTGTTGTGTAGGAGTAGGTGTAGCCGCCATAGCTCCAGCCGTCGGTGTCTTCTTTATTGCGACCAATGATTCGCAGCGTCAGATCTTGAGGTGTGTCAACCAAAGCAAATTCAACGTCGAGCAGGGTGTTGAGTTGGTTGATGGCGGCTTGAACGTCGTTTTGATTTTCTTCGAGAATTGGTTTCGCTGTGATGGATTCTGTGCCGCCCCATAACGCGGTGCTCTCACCATCAACATCAACCCAAACGTTGATTTTGCCTTCATTGCTGGTGTAGAAATTGAAGGCGTCTCTGTTTTCCTTGGATGGCAGGAGATACGATTCCCAATTGTTCGGGGTGTCGCCAAGGTTGAGAGTGATCGGATCGCTTGAAAGATCACTTTCGACGGTTTCCTTGAAGCCATGGCCGTCAAGGTAGTTGGTGGTGATTTTCAGCCGAGCGTTTTGATGCCAGGGCTGCAGCCGTAGGTTCTGGGTCGCCCCGATTTGCTGCCACTGTTCACCATCGTCATAACTGGCTTCCCATTTGTATTGCTTGTCCCTGGTGCGTGGGGCTCGCCAACTCCCCGGCAGGCTGCTCTGTCCATAGTCGCTGTATCCATCCGGATCATCATTCTTGATGTCACTCTTCAGGATCAGTCCTGTGGACAGGGTGCCAACCGACGTTCCCGCTTCATGATCTGAGTACACGTCGGGAGCAACAAGATCAAAAGGAAATTCCGGCTCTCGCGTCAGGATGATGCTTTGGACGGGATCAGGATCGATGCTGATATCTAGATCGCCTGTGTCGTAACCGGATTTGTTGCCTTCCTCGCCCCAGATCATCTGCAGGGCCTCGATGTCGATGTCCTGGTAGAACGTTTGTGTATACCCTGATTCTTGTGGGTATCCGAAGGCCATCAAGCTGGATTCTGTTGTTGGCAGCTGGTTGTCACCAAAGCTGTCTCCATCAGTTGTATTGGTGATCGACTCGAGTCCGAGTCTTTGCCCCAGCAGATGCAGGAACGGAACGCTGTACTCCCAGGATTCAGATGCTGCTGCGTGGTCTGACTCGGCATACCACCAGTTGCTGTATAAAACGATGTCGTTTGACGTCCATTCAATACTGTCATTCACGTAGTGGTATCCCGAGCTGCTTCCTCCCCAGCCATTCTGTTGTGCGTGCTCGGCAAACAGGATCGAGAGATCGCTGTTATCTCTGTTGTCGACAATGGTGAAATCAAGCTCCAGTAGAGGATCCAGTGTTTCTAGAGTCTCCCGGATGTAGCTGACCCCTTTCTCTGTGATCGGTTGAGCCGTGAGACTGTCGTTATCGAAGGGGAACGTGGTTGTTTCCGCGGATTGATCAATGAAGATGTTTAAATTGCCGTAACGACTGCCAAAGGATTGCAGGTCTTTGATGAAGCTGTCTGTGCTCAGCAGGTGAGGGTCTGCCTGGAGTGCTGAGACAGAGTCATCCACCCCAATGGCGTCTGCAACATTGCTGGTGACACGTTCCGTGAAACCATGGCCGTCTTCATAAGTGAGTTGCAATCTGATCTGATAATTCTCATGCCATTTGCCAATGGGCAGTTCTGAGCTGTACCCGAGGGGAGTCCATGTCTGGCCGGCATCGAGACTGCCTTGCCAGTAATGGTTGGTGATCTCGTTCAGACCATCTGGATCGTCCTGCTCAACAATCACGCTGAGCGTGTCACCGATGGCTGGCGACTGAAGAATGGAGAATGAGAGATCTCCCGTGTTGTAGTTGTCTGAGTTGTCTTCCACACCCCAGATGGCCTGGAGGGCTTCGATGTCGATGGCTTGAAATTCAGTCTGGGTGTAGCCGCTCTCCGGGCGGCCCCACGCCATCAGACTTTCCTCGGTGGTGGGATTGTTCTCATCTCCACCAAAGGAGTCTCCATCGTTCGCGTTGTTCACATATTCCAGTCCAAGCGCTCCGCCGAGATTGTGCAGGAATGGAACGCTGTGCTCCCAGGTGTCTGATGCCGCGGCTTGGTCGCTGCTTGCATACCACCAGTCGGCGTCAAGCACGATGATGTTTTCTGTCCACTGGATGTCATCACCAATGGAGCTGTATCCGATGGTTCGATAAGCCCATGAGTTGGAGGGGCTGTTCGCGAAATGGATCTTCAGATCGCTATCGGCTTTGGTCTCTACAAGTTCAAAATCAAGATTCAGCTCTGTGTCAAGAGATTCAAGGGTGGCTTTGATGAAATCCAGGCCCTGCTGATTGAAGGCCTTCGCCTCTAAATCATGGTCTTCGAAAGGAAAATTGTCTTCTTCGCCAAGCTCATCAATGAAGACTTTCATCACCCCATAGCGGTTTCCGAACATCTTCAGGACTCCCTGCCAGGAGTCTGAAGAGAGCAGATGCTCGGTCGTGAGTGACATGACTTGAGCGTGAAGGATTAAAAGACTAGCGACTGGATGCGTGTCGGACATCAGTCATGACAAGGCTACTCAGGTGCTTCTCTGTGTCAAGGAAACGTTGATTTCGGCGGTTGTGTCAGTTTTTGTTCTGCAGATTTACAAAAATCTGTTCTCTTTTTGGCACGATTTGTGCCGTTCACTCACCTCATGCGTGAGTCATTCGCTATGGCAGTGCGTTCAGCTGACGGAGCGAGGCCGCTCATAGGAACGCTGAACCGTGCGGTTCAAGGTGCGCAGTTCCGAGAGCTCGTCTCGCCATTGCTGCGCCCAGAGATCCTGACTGCGCTCATAAATCGCCATCAATTCACCCACAGCCTGGTTGTTGTAGTCGACCCGCAGATCCAACAGCGGGAAGGCGGCATCACCGCTGATCTGCAGGGCTGCTGATGTGGAGGACACAGCGCGTCGATCACCACCGGCCGCTTCTCCGGCCTGGAGGGCGTGCATCAGGCGACGACCGAGCTTCCAGGATGGATCACTGGTCTGGAAGGCCACGTCCATGGCGAGAAGGACGCTCTCACCCACCAGGAAATTTCCAGCCACGGAGCAGTCCTGCCCGTGGCGATGGCCGGCCCACTCTCCGCAGTCAGGCCCCGTCCAGCAGGCGGTTCGCCCCTGGTGATCGATCAGATGAAATTGACGACGGTCGCGATGCTGGTCGTCGACCAGCAACGTCTCCAGCACGCGGTTGGCATCGGCACACTGCTCGAGTCGTTCCAGACCGCAGATCCCCAGATATGGATTGGTGTGGGCCTGAGTCGCCACAGCCCCCACCCCGGAGCGGATATGGGGCACGGTGGAACCAACCGCCAGATGGCAGGTGGCCACGGCAACACCAAAGCGGCCGTTGCTGCCATCACGGGCAACGATCGAAAAGGTCACAGCATCTGATCCAGCCGCAGAAGTGCTTTCAGCAGCACCGCTGTTCCTGAGCGGCACTGCTCAGCACTGGTGAATTCAGCCGCTGAATGGCTCAGGCCACCGCGACTGGGCACAAAGATCATTCCCATCGGCCAGCGGCGACCGAGTTCCTGGGCGTCGTGACTGGCCCGACTGGGCAGGTGGCTGTAGCTGAAACCCAGCTCGGCAGCCGATGCCGCAACGGCCTCGATTACAAGAGCATCGGCCGGCGTTGGAGCCACCTCGAACTGAGGCTCGATGGCAATCGAGCACTGCCGCCGCTCGCCGATCGTCTCGAGGTTCTGCATCAATCCGTCCACCAGCTCCTCCAGCACCTGAGGGCTGAGATCTCGGAGGTCGACTGTCATCTCCACAGATCCAGGCACCACGTTGGCGGCATTCGGCCAGACCTGTAGGCGCCCCACCGTGGCCACCGGGTCACCGGGATGGCGGATCGCCAGGGTTTCGATGGCCAGAACCACCTCAGCCGCGGTCACCAGAGCGTCCTGGCGGAGATCCATGGGGGTGGTGCCGGCATGGTTGGCTTGGCCGGTGATCCGGATGCTGAAGCGTCGCTGCCCCACCACACCGTCGACCACGCCGATGGCATCACCACGGGACTCGAGCACTGAGCCCTGCTCCACATGCAGTTCCAGAAAGGCAGCGATCGACGCGTCGTCACGACGGGCAGAGGCCAGCGAAGGCCAGTGGCCGCCGATGCGTTCGAGATTGACGGCGATCGGCTCACCATTGCTGGTGGTGTAATCCGCCGGATCGAAGCTGGCCGTTCCCGCCATTCCCTTGCAGCCCACCATGGTGGACTCCTCATCGGCGAAGGCAATCACCTCCAGGGGGTGACGAAGCCGACGGCCGCTGGCTTTCAGGGTGCGCACCACGTCCAGCCCGGCCAGCACACCGAGGGCTCCATCGAAGTGTCCACCCGTCGGCACCGTGTCGATGTGTGATCCCGTCACCAGTGCGGGGAGGCCTGGTTCCACACCGTCCCAACGTCCGATGAGATTGCCGGCGGCGTCCACGCGAATGCTCAGACCCGCTTCCTCCATCCATCGGGCGACGCGTTGACGGCCCTCGCAATCAGCCTTGGTGAAGCCGCGCCGGCAGACGCTGCCGTCGTCCTGGGCACCCAGCAAGGCCAGTTGCTCGATGGACCACTGCAACCAATCAGCATCGGAGCGGAGCGGATCAACGAACTCCGACTGCTCAGCGGACTGAAGACGCTCTGTTGCCGTGAGCAAAAACCGGACCTCTGTTCAAAGAGTTCGATCGTTGCTTGTTTCGGCCGATCCGCCCGTAGCGTCCGCGACGATTTAATCCTGATCGATGAATTGACAGGAGCCGCTCAGGCCGGAACGGGGGTCCGCCAGCCGAGGCGATCGGCTTCCTGACGGGCCAGCTCAGGCAGATCGCTGGCCACGAACATCCGATGCAGCATCTGCACGCCCAGCAGATGGTTGATCACAGCATCCATCTGCACCCGCTCGGCATCTGTTGTGCTCGGGTCCTCATGACGATCAAACAGGGCGCGGACTCCCGTCTTGCTCAGCAGGCCCGCCGTCTCGATGGCGGCGTCGCTGAGGTAGTCATCGGCCAGCCGTTTCATCTGCTGCCATTTCTCCGGTTCGGTGTGCGCCGGCGGTGCCATGAAGGCAAATTTCTCGCGCTTGTAGAGCACCTCGGGCAGCAGACCGGCCATCGCTTCGCGCAGCACGTATTTCTCGGTCTTGCCCTTGATGCGCAACTCCGGTGGCACCTGCACCGCAGCTTCGGCGAGATGGTGATCCAGAAATGCCGGCCGCGCCTCCATCGAATGAGCCATGTCGACCCGATCCCCTCCCCAGGTGAGAATCTGGCCCTCCAGCATGGTTTTGATCCAGACGTACTGGGCCTTGTCCAGAGCGTGTCGTCCCTCGAGTTGTTCCGGGTCGAGTTGATCGGCGATCGCCTGACCCGGTGAGTAGCCATCGAGGGCTTGCCGATGTTCATCGGACAGCAAATCCGGAACGAGGGGAGCGCAGGCCAGCCAGGGTTGCAGACAGCTGGGCGTGAAGCCCACCACGGCATCCAGTGCTGGATCATCGATCTGGTCGGCGGCCAGCATGGCGCCCTGCACGAGGGCATTGGAGTCCTGCAGCAGGCTTTCCCAGCTCGCCCGTTCGTCATCGGCCAGGTCGTCAAGACCATGCAGGAACATGTCCCGTCGGAACGCCGGATAGCCGCCGAACAACTCGTCCGAGCCTTCACCGGTCATCACCACCTTGTAATCGACGTTGTTGACGTGGCGACTCATCAAGAACTTCGCCACCGCGAGGGTGTTGTAGATCGTGCGCTCGGTGTGCCACAGCGTCTGTTCCATGTGTCCGTACAACTCCTGGCCGGACAGGCGCATCACGTCCTGCTGGGCACCGGTGGCCTGAGCCATCTGCTCGGCAATCGGCGATTCGTCGTAGCGGGCATCGTCGAATCCGATGGTGAATGCCTTCACCGGGCTCTGACTCACCGCCGACGCCAGCCCCAGGATCGAACAGCTGTCGATGCCACCCGAGAGGTAACAGCCCACTGGAACGTCCGCCACCATCCGCAGCTCGACCGCCTCCAACAGTGCCGAGCGCACCGAAGCGATGTGGTGGGCTTCGTCCAGGCTGCGATCCCGATCCGCCTGACGGGGGAAATTCACATCCCAGTAAGCCCATTCAGAGACCTCGAGTCGCCCCGCCGTCCTCTGCACCTTGAGCACATGCCCGGGTTTGACCTGATGAACACCGGCAAACGCGGTGGTGCCGGGCACCATCGTCTGCATCAGCTGGTGGAAGAGGCCATCGGAGGTGAAGCGACGTTCCACCGCCGGGTGTGCGAACAGCACCTTCAACTCAGAGCCGAACACGAGGCCATCCGGGGTCATCGCCCAGTACTGAGGCTTGACCCCGAAGCGATCGCGCACCAGATAGAGGCAGTCCTCCCGGCGATCAAACAACGCGAAGGCGAATTCACCCCGCAGCATCGGCAGCGTCTGTTCCAACCCCTGCTGCTGATAGAGCCGCAGCAGGATCTCGGAATCACTCTTGCTGCTGAAACGAATCCCTTGAGCCGTGAGATCGGCACGGATGCGCTGGAAGTCATAGAACTCCCCGTTGTGCGCCATCAGCACCTGGTGGTCTTCGCTCAGGAAGGGCTGCCGGCCCCGTGACTCGTTGAGATCGATGATCGACAAGCGGGCATGGCAGAAGCCGACTCCAAGCCCTTCGATGGATTCGATGCCGAAGCCATCAGGGCCGCGATGGGCCTGAATCGCCGCCATGTTGACCAGAAGCTGAGGGTCGACACGCCGTTCCTGGCTGACACTGAAGACCCCTCCGATACCGCACATCAGCCCGCCTCAGATCACGTCCATGACGCGTTCAGCCCGGTTCACCATGCAGGTGAGCAGGGCCATGCGCAGAAACACCGCGCCCCGGGCCTGGCTGAAATACCAGTTGTGGGGTGTTTCATCCAGACAGGTGCTCAATTCCGGGCCGCGGGCCAGGGGATGCAACACGATCGCCTCCGGTTTGAACGGCATGTCGCGGGTGAGCCGGAATTCATTGCCATGCACCTCATAGGTGTCGCCGACCCAGGCGATGGCATTGATGTAAACCACATCGAGATCGGGAATCTCGCCCTGCAGATCGGTGCTGCAGCGCACGCGCAAACCGGCGCTTTCCAGCTCCTCCAGCTGCCCTGCATCGAAGACGTTGCCGCCGGCTTCCATGCCGGAGGCATGGATCACGACCACCTCCTCAACCGCTTTGGGGAATTTGGCCAGGATCCGCAACAGCGAGCGCACCGTGCGCATCCGCGATGGGAGCCCAACGATGCCGATGCGGATTCGATCGGCTTCGGGAACCTCCGGCATCGCCAGGGTTGGACGCCACTTGAACATGGTGTACAGGTCCGCCATGGCCTGGGTTGGATGCTCATCGATGCCGTTGCCAGCGTTGATGATCGGGATCCGCAGCGTTGAGGTCATGGCAAACACGGCGTCGGGGTTGCTGTCGCGCAGCACCACGCAGTCGCCGTAGTTGTTGAACATATGGGCCACATCCTCGAGCGACTCACCCTTGGCAATGCCGGTGGTGCTGCGATCGGTGATGTTGATCGAATCGCCACCGAGCCGGTGCCAGGCGCTGTCGAAGGACAGACGGGTGCGGGTGCTCGGTTCGTAGAAGGCGTTGATCAGAATCTTGCCGGTGAGCGGCGTGTTGTGACGGCAATAGCGATCGGGATTGCTCTCGAACTTGGCGGCCAGACGAAACAGCTGCAGCAGCGTCTCCGATCGAAAGGCCTGGATCGAGACCACGTGCTGGTCCACCAGATCCAACAACGGCACACCGTCCTCGGCGATGGCTGAAAGCAGCTCCTCCGGGTGGTTATGCCCGAACACATCAGGACCCATCGGCTGAAATCGAATCGGGGCCACGATGTCCTCAGCGACGGCAGTTTTGGCCTTTGCCATAACAGGATCGCATCAACACTCGGTTGAACAACAGAGTGCGTCTGCCGGGAATCACATCTTTCATCGGTAACAACGCCGACACCCCTACGTCCAGGCTCAGGCAGCTTCTTAATTAAATACACCGACAAACCGTAGGGATTTATACAAACAGCGCTTCATTGTTCATTATGAACATTTACCAAACGCGTCCGTTCCGCCATTCCACCCACCAGATGGCAAGCAGAACAATCACGGACGCGCTGAGCGCCACCTGACTGCCGACAAGGATCACCTGGAACCAGGTCGGGCCGATCAAGCTGGCCATCACGGTTGTGGGGATGGTCATGTCTCCTCCTGAAGCAGGGTGAAATCAAATCGTTCCGGCCGCAGGCGACTGCCGATCAGCATCACAAGTGCCGACACGGCCGCCGAAAACACCGCAGCGCAGTAAGGCGCAATCAGCACGTAGGCGAGCAGGCCCACAACGCTCCCGGCGAGCATGGCCGCAATGGCAGCCGTGCGGTTGGCCGTGCGCCAGTACAAGCCGCACGCCACAGGCCAGACCGTGGAGGCCACCAGAGCACCGGTGAAGAACAGCACCGACGCCAGCGAATCCAGCCGCGGCCAGGACAGGGCCAGGGTGACGACCGCCAACCCCACCACCATCAGCCGCGCTGCCTGCTTGAGCTGCAGGTCACTGGCCTGGGGCCGCAGCAGGCGGAAGTAGACGTCCTCCGCCAGAAGATCGGCGGTGGAGGCCAGCAGGGAATCCAGGGTGGAGGTGAGCGACGCGAACACCACCACAAACACCAGAGCAGCGCCTCCGGCCCCGAGCAGATCAGCCGCCATCACGGGGAACACCATGTTCACCTGCTCCAGCGGGATCTCGCGGGCCAGAGCCACCAGGCCGATGGAGCCCGTCACCATCGGCACGCTCATCCAGGCGATCCCCCCCAGCACGAAGGAGGTCATCACCACCGAGCGCCGACTGGCGAACACCCGAGACCACCAGATGTTGTTGTGAAACACCTCGCCCATGGAGAAGAGGGCGGAATTCCAGGCGATCAACAAGCCGGCCGGCAGCAGCAGATCCAGCCGATCGGGATGCCGGGCCAGCAAGGACGCATGCACCTCGGGCATCGGGAACTGCCGGAAGGCGAGCACCGCCACCACCGCCAGCAGCACCATGATCAAGAGCGATTGGATGAAATCGGTGCCGATCACGGCCCGCATCCCGCCGAACAGGGTGTAAAGGGTGGCGACACCGATCACCACCACCATTCCCACGTGGTAGTCGAAGCCTGAAAGGGCCTGCAGCAGCAGTCCGGCCCCCATCGCCTGGGTCATCAGAAACCCCAGGGTGTAGATCGCGGTGATCACCATGAACACCCACCACGCCAGGCGCCCGTAGCGCAACCGGATGAAATCGCCGCTGGTGCGCCCGTTGGGCATCAGCTGCTTGATCCGAGAGGCCAGGGGGGCAAACAGGATCAATCCAAGCCCTGCCAGGGCATAGCTGAACATGCCCCAGAGCCCGGTTTTGTACCCGAACTCAGGAGCCAGCAGGGTGGTGTTGCCGGTGACCCAGGAGGCCATCAACGTGGCGGTGCTCAGGGCCAGCCCGATGTTGCGGCCGGCCAGCATGTAGTCGTCTGCATCGCTCTGCCCCCGTCGACCCCAGGCAATCCCCAGCGCGACCCACAACACGGAAAACAGAACGACCAGAGCCCAGGCAATGCCTGGAGCCAGAAAAGGGGCGGAATCAGCGGACATCGGTGGGCTCCCGATGACGCCAGTAGAGGTGGCCCCGCACGATCATCACCACGGTGGCCGCGGTCACTGCCGCCCCCAACGTGAAGATCATGCGTGCCCAAAGCAGGTCATCCAAAGAAGACATCGCGATGGCTTTGCTGTCCATAGCAAGGAGTGCGCCAATTCACAGGTGATTCGCACTGTCCTTCACTCAGTCCATGGGGACGGCGGCCTTGACGGAAGCAAGCTGAGAAGAATCCTCATCCCAAAGGATCAATGAAAAACACTTCCAAAGTTGATGCAGTTGCAGACGTGTGACGTTGTCGAAATTGTTTCGGTTCTCTTCATGGCAAGTGCGCAAGCGATAGTTCGGAATTCTTTCTGACAAATGGTGAACGTGATGGTAGGCGATATCCGCTGTAAACCAGTTGAGTACGGGGGGCATGATCAGGAATGATGAGCCCTCGATCGCGCCTTTGAAATAACTCCAGCCTTCTTCGCCGCTCGCGTAGGACCCAGGAAAATTATGTTGAACAAAGAAAACCGCGATCATAATGGCCGCGCTGACGCTCATGATGGAGGCGTATAAAATCCAAAAATGCCAATGTCCAATTGCGCTTCCAATCCACCACCAGGCAAGTGCAACGCAAATGCTGTTGGCAATCGTGTCGTAAACCTCCTCTTTCGTGTAGAAGAAGCTGGACTTATGATTTTTAATGTAAAGCCATGGATTGAACGCTTGTCCGGCTGAAATCTTGCGGGGTGTGTCCGCAAAAGCTTTGGCGATCAGCTCAATAAAGCCGAGCAAGAGTGCCACTCTTGGTTTAATGACAAGATAGTAAAATCCCCCCGGGAGTAGGGTGAGTGGATGGCGTAACAGTTGGTAGGTGAATCGGGAGCTTTTGTTTTTTGTTTCGTACTCGCGAAGCGTCGTTAGAGCAGATGGGCCTCGGTATCGATTCCAATTGCCATTGTGTTGATGGTGAAATGCATGGCCTCTTGACCAGGGGTGATGAGGCATGGCATGGACAATGCTCAAAAGAAAGGCTGCGATTCTGTTGGCGACTTTCGATCTGAATAAGCTGTGATGGCCACAGTCGTGCATCAGCGAGAAACTTCTGCTTAGAAAAAGGACGATCAGAGCAAACAGAATTGGTGTGAAAACGACCGAGGCTGTTGTCAGGTGATTGGTGAGATTGCCAATGGCAATGCAGCATAAAATCAACGGGATGACGGTGCTGGCGATTTGCCAGATAGCAATGCCGTCGTCGCTTTCCATGTAAGGCTTGATCGTTAAATCAATGCGCCTCAGGGGTCTTGAAGACAGGCTTGAGGTGGCGGCACTGGTCAAGAGAGTGAGCTCGGATGGTTTATTGGTCTTGAGGTGATCTGTTCGGCGCGCTTGATTGCAGTGTTTGGGCCGAATGCTTGATGTATTGATTGATCTTAATCGATTGATCCATGATTTGGTTGGACAATTCCGCGCCGCCGAAAAGGTTAAGAGCTCTTCTCTTGCCTGCTCGGAGAGGATGCCTGAAATGATCCTGGAAAAACACGTCAATTCAAGAAAAAACTCCTGCCCACCGTTGGTCCAAGGGGGCAGGAGTTTGAGAGAGCTTTCAACGAAACCAAGGCCGTGGCCCAGGCTGAAAATCAGACCTTTCTGGAGTAGTACTCCACCACCAGCAGTTCGTTGATTTCGAGGGCGACCCATTCGCGCTCACACTTGCCAACGATCTTGGCTGTGAGCTTGGTCTTGTCCAGCTCCATGTGGGGCGGAATGTTGGCCAGGCCTGGGAATTCCAGGTTGCCTTCGGCCAGTTTCTTGCTGCCCTTGCGTTCGCGGATCGCGATCACATCACCGGTTTTGCACTGGTAGCTGGCGATGTCGGTGACGCGACCGTTCACCACCACGTGGCCGTGGTTCACCAGCTGGCGGGCACCGGGAACGGTGGGGCCGAAGCCGAGACGGAAACAGACGTTGTCGAGCCTGTTCTCCAGAAGCTTGAGCAGGTTGGTTCCGGTGGAACCTTCCTGGGCACGGGCTTTCTTCACGTAACGCACCAGCTGGCGTTCGGAGACCCCGTAGTTGAAGCGGAGTTTCTGCTTTTCTTCGAGTCGGATCGCGTATTCAGAGCGCTTGCGACGGGCTTGGCCGTGCTGACCGGGGGGATAGGACCGCTTTGCGGCCTTCCGGGTGAGACCGGGAAGGTCTCCCAAGCGCCGCGTGATCCTCAGACGAGGGCCGCGGTATCGAGACATAGATCGATGGAATGGGAAGGTGTGAACCGTTCGTGCGTCTCGGCGGGCATGCTGGAACCAGTGATGGGTCCGTGCCCACGCTCATGCACGAATCGACCACTGTATCCGGCAGCCCTCTCAGTGCCATCATCGCGGCGTTCAATCAGGCGCTGGCCTGGGTGTTGCTCGCCTTGATCGGCTTCTACAGGCGCTTCATCTCGCCGCTCACCGGCCCTCGCTGCCGCTTCATCCCCACCTGCAGCGCCTACGGACTGGAGGCGATTCAGAAGCACGGACCCTGGCGCGGCAGCTGGCTCACGATCAAACGTCTGCTGCGCTGCACTCCGCTCACGCCCTGCGGCTGCGATCCGGTGCCCGACTGATGTCTTCGCTGGTTCTCTACAGCCGCCGGGGGTGTTGCCTCTGCGAAGGACTGGAGGCGCGGCTGCGGAACCTGGATCTGGCTGCGCTGGATCTGGAGCTGCAGGTGATCGACATCGATGCCGTTGCGGTGTCGCCGGCGCTGAAGGCCCGCTACGACCTGGAGGTGCCGGTGCTGACGCTCGCTGATCAAGAGCTGCCACGGGTGTCGCCGCGGTTGGACGGCGAGGGCCTGTTCAACTGGTTGCAACGCCGCCTGTCCAACCCGGACGGCCCGCCTTAGAACGTGCCCAGATCATTCCGCGTCAGGGGGATTTGGATGGGCCAGACGCTGCACGCCCTGCTGCGCCAGGTCGCTTGGCAGATCCCCGAGGGATTGCCGGATCCGCTGCTTCAGCAGATCACCTGCGACTCCCGGGCGGTGCAGGACGGCACCCTGTTCCTGGGATTGCCTGGAGAGCGTGTGGATGGGGGGCGGTTCTGGCGTCAGGCTCTCGAGGCGGGAGCTGCGGCGGCGGTGATCGGCCCTTCAGCGGCGGCGGTGCTGCCGCCAGCGGCCCATGAGCCGGTGGTGGTGGTGGGCGAGCCCGTGGCCCGTCAGCTGGGAGAACTGGCAGCGGCCTTCTGGGAGCAGCCCAGCTCGCGACTGGCCCTGATCGGTGTCACCGGCACCAATGGCAAAACCACCACCACCCATCTGATCGAGCATCTGGCGACGGCCATCGGTACCCCCACGGCCCTGTTCGGCACGTTGGTGAATCGCTGGCCCGGCCACAGCATCACGGCCACCCACACCACCGGCTTCGCCGATCGTCTGCAGGGGCAGTTGGCCGCCGCCGCCAGCGCCGGGGCTCAGCTTGGGGCGATGGAGGTCAGTTCCCATGCCCTGGCTCAGCAGCGGGTGGCCGGTTGCCGTTTCGCCGCTGCGGTGTTCACCAACCTCACCCAGGACCATCTCGACTATCACGCCTCGATGCAGGCTTATTTCGAGGCGAAGGCGGCCCTGTTCGCTGATCCCCTGCTGCAGCCAGGACCGGCCCGCGCGGTGGTGAACAGCGACGATCCCTGGGGTCTGCAGCTGGCGGAACGGCTTGGGGATCGCTGCTGGCGCAGTTCCCTCAGCGAGCCCGGGGCGGAGCTGCGCATGAGCGATCTGGAGATGACGGCTCGTGGGGTGCGCGGCCGGTTGATCACCCCGCTGGGGGAGGGGCCGTTCGTCTCGCCGCTGCTGGGTCGTTTCAATCTGATGAACCTGCTGCAGGCGGTGGGTGTGCTGGTGCAGTGCCAGTTGCCGCTGATGCCCTTGCTGGAGGCGATCGAAGGATTCCGCGGCGTGCCGGGGCGGATGGAGCGGGTGCTGCTGCCCGGTGCCGATGCGCACGCATTGCCCACGGTGCTGGTCGATTACGCCCATACCCCCGATGGTCTGGAGAATGCCCTGGCGGCTTCGCGTCCCTTCAGCCGCGGTCGGTTGATCTGCGTGTTCGGCTGTGGTGGCGACCGGGATCGCGGCAAGCGTCCTCAGATGGCGTCGATCGCGGCACGGCTGGCGGATCGGGTGGTGGTCACCTCCGACAACCCGCGCACCGAAGACCCGCAACGGATCCTGGAGGATGTGGTGGCGGGGATCCCGGCCGGTACCGACAGCCTGGTGGAGGGCGATCGGGCAGCGGCGATCGCGGCGGCGATTGCGGCGGCAGCACCGGAGGATCTGGTGCTGGTGGCGGGCAAAGGCCATGAGGATTACCAGATCCTCGGCACCGACAAGGTGCACTTCGATGATCGCGAGGAGGCCGAGAACGCTCTTCGGGCCAGGCTGCACGGGTCAGAATCAGAGCAGATTGGCGCTGTCTGATCCGGAATGGAAGGTCTGAACCGGGCTGAACTGTTCAAGGACGCCCAGTTTCTGCAGTCGCCGGAGGGTCTGCTGGGCGGCACCGTGGTGCTGCTTCTGTTCTGGTTGCTGCTGCGTCTGCTCGAGCGCTGGGGGACATCCTCGTGGTCTCCGGTGATCCGCGCGGTGCGACGTCCGCTGGTGCTTGGGTTCGGGTTGGCGTTGTTCGTCGGCTGGATCTTCGGTCTGCTTGCCCACAATCTGTCTGCTCTCACGGAGCGCGATGTGGCGCGATTGACCACCTCGATCGTGCTGATCGTGATTGGCCGTGCTCTCATCGTGGGCGGCCTGAAGTTTCTCCATTCCGCCACATTCAATCGCTGGCTGATGCGGGAGATTGAGAACGAGCGGGAGCGGGCGATGATGGTATCGCTGCTCGATCGTATTTACAGCATTGTGATTGTTCTGGTCACATTTGCAGCGATCATGGTGGCCTTCGGTGTGTCTCCTACAGCTGTGGGGGCGGTTCTCGGCGGTGCGGGCATCGGGATCGGCTTTGGCACGCAGCAGATCTCCCAGAACTTTCTCTCCGGTCTGATGTTGTTCTTCAACCGTCCTTTTGCAGAGGGTGACTGGATCAAGGTGTCGAGCTTCGAAGGCACGGTGGAGCGGATTGGCTGGTATCACACACGCATTTGCACGTTTGATCAGCGTCCTCTGTTCATTCCCAACGCATTGTTTGCGACAACGCCGATTGAGAATCCAGGGCGGATGTATCACCGTCGGATCTATGAGGAAATCAGTCTGCGCTATGAAGATCTCGCCTGTGTCTCTCAGATCGTCCGTGATGTGAAGCAGATGCTGCAACAGCATCCTGCGATCGATCAGAGCAAGACGATCCTGGTGAATTTCAATCAGTGGGGCAGCTCATCGATCAACGTGATGATCTATGCCTTCACCAAGACCACGGATTGGTCTCTGTGGCTGGATCAGCAACAGGATGTGTTTCTGAAGGTGGCCGACATCGTGAAGGCGGCAGGGGCTGATTTCGCCTTCCCTTCCACCACGCTGTACGCCTCCCCTGGTTTTCAGTCGCTGCAGGCCGCCGCGCCTCGCCCGGACACAGAACAGTGAAATTTACACAATATCGTGAGTATATTGTAAATATATCGTCACGATATTGTGCTTAACGCGGTGATCAGTCGGTCGATCTCCTCGTTGCTGGTGCTGATGTGGGTGCAGGCCCGCAGGCAGCTCGGGTCGGCGAGGTCTCGGATCCAGATGCCGTCACGCCCCAGTTGCTGCACCAGGTCTGCCGGCGCGGGAGCGTTGCTGATCTGAAAGCTCACCAGTCCGCTCGCCGGCGGCTGATTGAGCAGTGGGCTCACCGCCGCCAGGGCGGACAACCCTTGCCATAGATCGCTGCTGAGGGTCTGGATCCGCTGCCAGCGCGCCTCCGCATGGCCGTGCTGCTCCATCAGGTCCAGGGAGCTGCGCAGGCCTGCCATCAGAGGGACGCAGCTGGTGGCCACCTCGAAGCGGCGACTGTCGTGGTGAAACGGATCCGCGCTGCTGAGGTCCGCCTTGCTCTCGTCCCGCAGGCTGCGCCATCCGATCAGCGTGGGTTGCCCCTGCTCCAGCACCCGTTGCGAGAGGGCCACGCCCCCCAGTCCTTCCGGGCCGCAGGCCCACTTGTGGCCGGTGAAGGCGTAGATGTCTGCCCTGGCGGCCGCCTCGGCCACGGGGATCTGCCCGAAGCTCTGGGCGGCGTCCACCAGCAGGTAGGGCTTCCGGGGGTGCTGGTGAAGCCGTTCCGCCACAGCGGCGATCGGCATGATCTGTCCGGTGTTCCAGAGCAGATGGCTGAGCACCACCAGGCGGGTGCGGGGGGTGAGCGACTGCTCCAGGGCTTCGGCCAATCCCGCATCGGTGGAGGGTTGGTCGCCGCGCAGGTGCTTCACCGGCAGGCTGTCGATCGACAGACCCTGGCGGCGGGCCAGCTCCACGCAGGCCGCCACCACCCCCGGGTGCTCGCAGTCGCTGATCAGCAGGCGGTCGTCGGCATCAAACGGCAGCCCCCAGAGCGGCAGTACGCATCCGCTGGTGACGTTTTCACTCAGGGCCAGCCGATGGGGGGGAACGCCGCAGAGCTCTGCCAGCCGGCGGCGGGTGCTGTTGACCTCGGCGGCGATGAACGGCCACACATCCGTGGTGAAGGGACCCAGCTCCTGGATGCGCTTCCAGCTGGCGGTGATGGCCTCCAGTGATGGGGTCGGCAGCGGGCCCTGGCCGCCGTAGTTGAAGTAGGTCTTGTTCTGCAGGGCAGGGCAAAGCTGTTTCCAGGTCAGAGAGCTGTCTGCGGTCGGGTTGGAGCTCGTGTCACCCATGGCCGAGGGTCCTGCGCGCCTCCACCGTATGGAGGGCTGAGCGGTGATCGATGAAACGGAGCCTTTGGCTACAGATCAGCGTCAGGCACTGTTGTTGTTGTTACTTACACCTTTATTCAGTGGCGATAAGTTAATTGGAGTCGATGAATGGTCGTGTCACTGACATCCCGCTACAGAGCACTGATTGACCAGGCGAATCAGGCAAAGGATCGCCAGACCTGTTTCTACTATCTGAAGCAGGCTGAGAAGTTGTTGCAGACTCAGTCTCCAGACCAGTACGGCATTCAGCCTGTCGCTTCGATGGTGTCGCGTTCACAGATTCAGCAGGCTGCCTGAGCTCAGAACAGCAGAATTGCTCAATCGGGCATTTCGGTAGTCGTCTTATCTGAAAGATGGTGACTGTTCGGATAAATCTTCCATGAGTTGCCTGTCTTCTTGTATGAACCGCAACCAAACCATTCTGAAACTGGTTGACAAAGCAGCACCGCGTGTCACCCCGAAGCCTGTGCTGAAGCCGAGGCCCACGTTGCCGAAGCAATCACGGTTCGAATCGCCGGCATGGGAGGACTACCGGGCTAATTACTCCGGTCTGGACTGATCCCAGCCGCGTCCAGGCGGATGTGGTCGTGTTGTCGGTGGGGCAGTGAAGGGGTGCCGTTGAGTTGATATGGATCGCAATCCAGAGTTCTCTTTTCCTGCATTGATGTGCTGAAGCAAGTGTTCACGGTGCTGATGGGGGGCATGTTCGCCTCGATCATGCTTCGCTGTTTCCAGGAAGACTGGAACCTGCGTCGGCATCGCAGGTTGCGTCAGTCGTCCGTTCAGTCTGCGGGCAGCAGAGAGCCGGTGCTCTGAACACCGCGTTGTTGTCGATCGCTGGTCGATGATGCGTGCATGACGTCAACCGACTGGCTCTGGATCCTGCATCCGGCCCTGGCCGTGGTCGTGATCTATCCCCTGCTCGGGATGGTGGTGCGGCTTGCCTGGTCGATCCGGCGGGAACGGTCTGCAGGTGCAGGCCGGCAGCACGGTGACCTCGGCCGCTGGCTGGCGACAGCGGTGGTGCTGCTGGTGCTCACGGCCCTGACGGTGGTGATCGCCACCAAGGAGCCTCCGGACCGCTTCGCCGGCGGTCCTGCGCGGGCAGCGGAGTTGCTGCTGGTGCTGCTCGGAACACTGGGCAGCCTTCTGGCGCTCTGGCGCTGCCGCCCCGCAGCAGGACGGCTGGGTTTTGCGCTGCTCAGCTGGGCTGGGGTGCTGCTGCTCGGCGCTCAGCCGGAGGTCTGGCGGCTGTCGGATGACCCCCTCTCGCTCGCGTTCTGGCAATCCCATTACTGGGCTGGTGTGGGGCTCACCGGGCTGATGCTCTTCTCCCTGGGGGCATGGCCGGAGATCCAGCGCCAGCGAAGGCTGCGGCGCTTGCATGTGAGCGCTTCGGTGCTGGCGGCGCTGCTGTTCTCACTGCAGGGCATCACCGGCACCCGTGACCTGCTGGAGATTCCGCTCAGCTGGCAGAAACCGGCGGTCTATGCCTGCGATTTCACGGCGAAAACCTGTCCGCCCCCGGCTCAGGGCGCTTCGTAGACCCACACCCGGCGTCCATCCAACAAGGTGCGCCGGCGGCGCTGGTAGACGCTGGGCACCTCCTCCCAGGCATCCAGTGCCGGCCAGAGCTGCGCTGGAATCGCGTAGACCTCGCCGCACACCCGGCCGTGTCCGGCGCGCAGCATCGGGTAGCCATCACGCTCCACCAGTTCGGCCGCCTCCAGCACGCCATCGGGATTGCGTGTGGAACCGTTCAGCAGGTGATGGGCGCTGCCGTCGGCCCTGAGGCTGCCGTAGACGAACAGGATGTCGGAATCAGACGTGTGGGGGCTCAGAGCACCTGCACCACTTCGCTCACTTCGGGAATCGCCTCGCGCATCTTGCGCTCGATGCCCATCTTGAGGGTCATGGTGCTGCTGGGGCAGCTGCCGCAGGCCCCCTGCAGCCGCACCTTCACGA
>ERZ802819.767-NODE-767-length-20938-cov-11.9997_pt1 | contig 20938 bp, 25 predicted proteins | sample MGYA00345647_ERZ802819 | MGnify/ENA primary metagenome ERZ802819 (study PRJEB30503, sample SAMEA104212355) | marine metagenome | biome: Westerlies Biome; feature: [SRF] surface water layer (ENVO:00010504) within the epipelagic zone...; material: water...
AAAAAATATTTAATTTTCTAACATAGTAACGCTATTCCACCAAGCTGGATCAGAAAAAGCCCTTAGATCTATTTCATATGTCCAAGCGGATCTATGTTGTTGTGATAAGTGATAATATGTTTCAGCTATTTTTTCTGGTAATAGCAAGCCATCGTGTTCCATTCCTTTCGTTTCTCTGAGCTTTTGGTACAACTCTGGACCCAAAATTTTTCCTAAAGTATCAGGAGCATCAACTGCACCATCAATTACAATATGGACTGTATGAATTCCTTTAGAAGAAAATTCTGCATTTAATGTTTGGCAAAGCATCTTTCTGGAACCCATTGCTGATGAATGAGAATGTTGATTTGCATTTCCCCTCATCGCAGCAGTTGCTGATGTAACTAAAATAACTCCTTTTCCTCTATCCTCCATTAAAGGACATAAAACTTTTGCTACTCTAAAGAGACCAAAACTAGCTATTTTCCAGCCCCACTCAAATTCTTTGTGTGTTGTTTGATCAAGAGATTTCATACCAGTTTGAGCACCTAGATTGTATACAACTACCTCTATAGGACCGATATTTTTTTCTATATCTAAAATTAATTCTTCTAATGAATTATCTTCAATAGCATTAATAAGTGATCCTGACGCAGATCCACCTTTGCTTGTTATACTATTAATTAACTTATCTAGCCCTTCTTCATCAGTTCTTCTGCAAAGATATGAGTGGTAACCCTCACTAGCAAATTTTTTTGCTACATTACCCCCTATTCCTGCACCTGCACCAATTATTAAACATACTGGCTTCAAATTAACCTCCTATCAAAATTAATTATTCTTAATTACGAACCTAATATATATTCACCACCTTTTTCTAGTGCTTTTTTATATGCAGGCCTTGATTGATATCTATCAAGAGCATTAATAAGGTTTGGGAATGTCTTTAAAGAGTCAGAAATTTTTGCAGCTTCTAAAACAAAAGAAAGCATTGTATCTAAGCCAGAAAACTTGTTTCTAAAAAAAAATTCATTATCTCCCAAACATTCTGAGAGATATCCTATGTGAAGGTTTATTTCAGAAAAAATTCTACCCATTAATGGTTCAGCATTTTCTCCTAAAGAACTGGAATAAAGTAGAAGCAACAGAGGTAACATTGCAGATCCCTCAGCATAGTGCATCAGCTCTAAATACTTATAATAATCTTCATCATTTTGGTCAGGTGAAAATCCTGAAGGTGCGTATTGATCAATAATATAAGTAGAAATAGCAGCAGATTCTATTATAACCTTACCATCAATACTAATAACTGGCGATTTGCCAAGACTATGAATTGTTTTGAGTTTTTCTGGAGCTAAATTAGTATCTAAATCTCTTTTGTAATTTATAATCTTGTATGGAGCCTCTAGTTCTTCTAAAAGCCATAGTATTCTTTGAGACCTTGAGTTATTTAGGTGATGTACTTCAATCATTTTTTTCTCCTTTCTTTTAATCATAAAAACTAACTGTAAATATTATCTCAACTCCATTTAATAACCATTCGTCCTCTAGTTCCGCCCTTCTCAAGTCTCTTATGGGCTTCTGCAGCATTATCAGGGTCAACCACATCGGCAACTCTAAGAGTAATTAAACCGTCTTCAACTTGTTGACGAATTTTATCTAATTTCTCTTTATCGCAATTATAAGTAGTAACCCATGTAGCAGAGAAGTTAATATTCCTTTGAGGCAAGCCCTTAAATCCCCTGATTGAAGTAAAAAATCCTCCATCTCTAACAGCATCTATCGCTTTTTCATTTAATAAAGCACCATCTGCTAGACCATCTACGCCATTTGGGAAATGATCTCTTACTTGATCAACATAATTTTTATCGCGAGAAATAATAATATCTGCACCAAGATCTTTAAGCAAACTCTCATCATCCTGATTTGAGTCAGCCAAAACCTTGAGACCATCTGCTTTTGCAAGTTGAATAACATAACCGCCATATGCCCCTGGCCCTCCGGTTACAGCTATTACCTGTCCAGGTTTTAAATTTAATAAATCCAAAGACAAACGAGCCGTTAAACTATTCATTGGAAGTGTGCATGCTTCTTCATGTGAAGTATTTTTAGGAGCTAATACAACAGCATCTTGATTGAGCACTAATTGTTCTCTGTAAGCACCATAATCTCCATCAGGTATAACCATTCCCATAACTCTATCACCTATATTAATATCGCCTCTAACTCCATCACCAATTTGATCAACAATACCTGCAACATCCATCCCAGGAACACTTGGGAAGACTGGGTTTTCTTTACGAAATTTAGCAATCATTCCACTTCTTGCTACGATATCTGTAGGATTTACAGCAGACGCAAAATTTTTAATTCTTACTTCCTTATAACCAGCGTTTACTTCAGGCACATCAATAACCTCTAAGACCTCAGGTCCCCCATAGCGCATAATTCCTATAGCTTTCATAGTATTCTCCTTGAAGTATTTTAAATCAATTTAGTTTAATGTTATATTTTTCTATAGAATAAACAATGGGAGAATTTAATTATGGAAATACTATACCCAATGTTTGGTATGATTGTTTTATCAGGAATAATTTTAGTAATTTTTGCCTCTACTAGAGTTCCTGGTATATATAAAATGTGGGGTAAGCTTCAATTTGCAAAACATTCAGCTGACTTACATCCAAAGCTTCCAGAAAAGGCTAGGTATTTAACTGATAATTATAATCACATTTTTGAACAACCAACTCTTTTTTATGCAATTACAATATATATTTTTCTAATTGGAAATACTGATACTACTAATATTTTTCTTGCTTGGTTTTATGTTGTAACAAGAATAATACATTCTGCCATTCAAATAACTGTGAATAATGTTTCATGGCGAGCTACAATTTTTGGTATCGGAAGCTTAATATTAGTTTTAATGATATTAAAAGAAATTTTGTTTTTTTTATAATTAGAGTTTTAAAGAATAATCAAGAAAATTAGCTGGAAACTATAATATTTATAAAATTTTCACTGTTGAGTAATTTTAAATTCTAACGTCCGCAATTAGCTTTATATGCTCTGAAGTAGTAGTACAACAACCACCAATTACCTTGCTTCCCATAGAGATCCATTCTTTAGCAAAATTTAAATATTCTTCTGGAGATATTTCAGCCATATGATGGTAATGCACTTCACTAATGTTTTCATAGCTAGCTAATTTTTCATCTCGTGGAGAATGAACTGAAGAATTTGCATAAACACCAATATCAGGAACACAAGACTTTAAGACTTCAAGAGACTGAGTAATAAGGTTTGCATGAGCACAATTCACAAGCTGACAATCTAGTTTATATTTTGATACTTCATTAGCTGCTTCAGATAAATTTTCTCCTGATGGAATAAGAAATGGATCAAGCCCACGTGTATTCCAACTTAACCAAACCTTATCAAAATGTTTAGTTGCAATTTTAGCAGCAATATTTCCTTCAAAAATTGATGCCATTGTTTCGCATAAAATCACATCCACTCTTTCCTTGTATATATTGGCGAGTGTTTCGTAAAAGTCCTCAACTTCATTTTTATCCGGCGTAAGATCAGGCCGAAAAGAAACATTTATTGGCGGGAAACATCCTGCTATCATAGTATTCTTATCACTGCTTTTAACCGCTTCTTCAGCTAAATAAAGTGCAGTTTCACTCAATTCTCTGTAATCCAAACCAGTGTCTTTTAAGATTAATGGAGTTGTGTAATAATTACTTGTCGTAATAACATCACTTCCTGCTTGGATATTTTCTTTATGTATATCTATAATTAGATCTTTCGCATCAATTAAAGCTTGAGCGGACCATATAGAATTCTTCCAATCAGGAAGATCAAAGCCTTTTCTTTTTAACTCAGTAGCGAGTCCACAATCTAAAATATAAAAATCACTCAGCTTTTACCCTCCCAAGTATAGCTAATGAAGAAGCTAGTCTAGCTAGAAAGCAATATTCTAAACTACAGACATTATTAGTCTACTTAATTTACCTGGATCTTCAAAAAAGGGGAAGTGCCCAGTCTCATCAATAGTATAAGTTTTACTAGAAACATGATTGATAAAATTCTCTAATTCTTTTAAGTCGACGAGTCTATCTTTACTTCCTAGAATAATTGAAACAGATAGATTTAGGCGTTTTAAATCGCTTGAGCTTAATTCATAGTTATTACATGCTTGTAAATCATCCAACATAATTAGATCTTCTTTTTGTGGAAATATATTTTTAATACCTATCAGTTTTTTATAAAGTCCATATTTAATAATAAAACTTGAAGCCTCACCATTACTTATTTTAGCTTTTTCAATTAAAAATTTTGATACTTTTATAGGGTAAATACTATTAAGCAAAATTAATGACTTAGCTGGATAGTTATGATTAATCAACATATCTATCGCAATTAAACCACCCATGCTATGACCACAAAGAGCTATATTATTAAGATCATAACTCTTCAATGCTTCTATTAAAAACTTACTATATGATTTAATATTATTACATGATGTGCCTTTTGAATCTCCATGACCAGGTAAGTCAATGACTAAAGGTGGGTTATATTCAGCTTTTGAAAAATTCAGAGCCCTAGTAAACCTATGATCCATGCCGGCACCAGGAATAAAAAGTATAGATTTCTTTTTATGATCAATTAACTCAAAATTATGAAAATATATCTGAGAGCTATTCATTTATAGTTATATCTTCTGTCAGAAAACTCTCGAACCCTTTTTCTCCATGTTTTGTAGGAATTAGATTTTAAGTTTTCTCTCATAAGTTTTTTAACATCCTTTTCGCCAATACCATAAATTGATTTAATATTATCGAAACTTGCATGATCTGATAGCGCTAACTCAATTATTTCACTTATTTCAATTTCAGAAAACTTTTTCAAGGTTTCTCCTTTATTATTACCTATTAAAAGAATCTACCTTTGAAATCTTCAATATATAAAAAGTAGATTTTATAAAAAATTTATTTATGAGGATTCACTAAATATTTCTTTCCAGTGGCTTGTTTTGCATAGTTTATTATTGTTTCAGGTTGTAACATTTCCTCAAAAGATATTTCCTGAGCATATGAGCTGGCAAAAGTGGTCTTAATTTCTTTGGCTACCCTCATTCTCATTTCTTGAAATTTCTCCATTCCAATTTTTCCAATCATAGGGGTTAATAACCAACCCCCCAGGCCCCATGACATACCATAAGCTCTTTTAAGAATTGTTGGTGATTGATCAAGTCCGCCATAGATATAAACTTGTTTATATGTTTCTGAACCATAACGACTATATTCTTTGGTAGTTTTATTTGCAGCTATCTCCATTGCGGAGAGTATTTGACCTGGCAGTTCGCCATTATTTCCTCCTCCAGTTGCATCAAAACCTAATGTTGCACCTGTTTCAACTAGAGCTTCAACAAGATTTTCCATAAAATTATCATCACTAGTATTGCATATATACTTGGCTCCTAGATTTTTAAGAATCTCTACTTGTTCATCTTTTCTAACTATATTAACAAGAGGAACTGCATCATCTTTACAAATTTTAACTAACATTTGGCCTAGATTTGATGCGGCAGCAGTATGAATAATGGCAGTATGATTTTCCATTTTCATTGTTTCTAAGAAAGATAAAGCTGTTAAAGGATTAACAAAAGAAGATGCTGCATCTGCAGAACTTGTTCCTTCATTCATAACCAAACAACTTGATGCAGGAACACACCTGTATTGGGAGTACATTGAGCCACCAGCTAGGCCAACTACTTTACCTATTAGATCTTTTGTATTTTCACCTGCGCCTTCAATTATACCAGCTCCTTCATTTCCTACAGGCATAGATTGATCTAATCGAGGTTTCATGGCATTCATCAAAGATGGATTTATCTTCATAGAGGTTACAGTTTCATCACCAGAACCAGATATATTAATTGTACTTAAATCTGCTGCAAAACTTAATAGAAGTCCTAAATCAGAAGGATTGATTGGAGCTGCTTCTACTTTTATTAAGACTTCATTATCGGATGGTATTGGCTTTTCAACAGTCGCAATAGATATTTCTATATTCCCATCACTTGTTACTTTTGATCTTATTTGTTTTGAATTTTTGTCTGACATAATTACTCTTCCTTAAATCAATTTTAATAAACTAAATACTTAAATCGTCTAGATTATAATCTATAAGGTCTTTTCGAGAATTTTCATTCCATTGGAAAGATCTCCCAGTCTTCTGAAAAGGTAGGTATCTATATGGATCTTCCATAGGAAATCTTTGTTTTCGAGCTTCAATTGCATACCCTATAACTTTTGAACGACGCTCAATAACTTCTTTGTCAAAAATTTGAGAGGCACTATGAACGCCCCCTCCCCTTACATCCAGAACCGAAGAACGTTTATGAAAGCCAAAATTAACAGTTATTCTTCGCTCATAACCACAATTAGGAAATGACCCATGAAGAATTTGACGATTACAAATAACAACATCTCCAGGATTACAAATAATTGGCACACAATCATTTAAGCGTTCGCTTCCAGACTCATCAATTAATTGCTTTATATCGATCTTACCAATTTTATGACTACCAGGTAAAACCCAAACACCATTTACAGCAGTACTTCCAAAAACTTGGGCCATAAAATTAAAGCCATGAATATCTTCATTAAAAACTTCACTTTCCCAATGCGTAACCCCATCTTGATGCCAAGAAACTGCAGCACCAACTCCTGGCTCTTTAATAAATAGCGCCTCATTAAAGGGAGTAAAATCAGGTCCGTTAATAGCCTCTGTCACTCTTAAAAGTCTTGGATGTGCATACGTTCTTAAACATGCGTCAGAAAACTGCAAAGATCCAAGTAATATTAAAGGAACAGAATTAGGAGAATCTTCATTTGCTTTAGGCTCAAACATTTTTACCTGATGTCGTCCATTTGCTAATGAGGTTCCTCCTAAAGGGTCTCCTAGAGGTTTAGACCAGACTAAATTTAAAGCTTTATTATATGCTCCAAGAGCAGGTTCACCATTAGAATTAACTTTACTTTCAGGGCCTGTAGGAAAAGAAATTTGAATTTTATCCAAGTCAATTTTTATATCTTCTAGTTCTTCATCATTAAGAACATTTTCAAAAATATAAAAACCATATTTAGAGTATGCTTTTCTTATTGATAACGATAGTGAACCATCTTTTTCAAAAGAAATAGGTCCACGATTATTAATAGAAAAAGATTTTTTTTCACCTTCAATAAGGTAATTTTTTACCGAAACAGACTCACTTCCATAATAGGAGGCGCATGCTTCTATTGATTTAGATGAGCTAATCATTCTTAACCTGTTAAATATTTACTTCCTTTTTCTTATTGCTTCGTCTAACTAATTTTCCAGGAAGCGCACCTGTATGAATACCATTATCAAAAATCACTTCTCCAGCCTTAATAGTGAGTTCGTAACCTTCTGGACGTTGTACCAAACGTCTTCCACCAGCAGGTAAATCAAAAACTGCTTCTGGCCTATGCAATCGCATAGCATCAAAATCAATAATATTTAAATCAGCAATTTTACCTTCCTCTAAACGTCCACGATCAAACATGCCAAAAGCTTCTGCTGTGCTAGATGTAAGGGATTTAACTATAAACTCAAGAGAGAGCTTTTCGCCACGTGTTCTGTCTCTTCCCCAATGTGTCATAATAAATGTTGGCATACCTGCATCTGCAATTACACCACAATGAGCGCCGCCATCACTAAGGCCAAATAATACATTTGGATGTTCCAGTAATTTTTTGTGGGGTTCCAAATCATATGTATGATAGCCACCTAGAGGTTGATAAAAAAGCTCTTTTCCTTCTCCTTGGACAAGCAAGTCATACATAACCTCCATAACATCTAAATTACGTTCTAGCGCAATTCCAGCTACACTATCTTTAAACTCAGGTTCATAATTTGGTTTTTCACCAAGCGGAAAAACTTGACCCATTAAAGATGGTAGATCCTGTAGTAATTCATTTTTGATAGTGGTTTCTTCTGCAAGAATTTTCTTTTTTGTCGCTGGATCACGTAATCTCGCCAATAATTCATCATGACTAAGGGATGCAAGTTCATTTTTCCAAGTAGGGTGTCCAACAAATGCATGAAAACTTGACTGAAGACCATGTAATACACCAGTAGGTCGTCCTGCAGCTTGTGGTCTAATTTCATGTCCTTCAAGTCTTGCTTGTTCAGCAAGATTATACATCTTATTATTTTTATAAGCAGGAGCAGTTGTTGCGATCAAAGTTACAGTTAAATCTGTCTGCTTCTGGAAATCCTTAACCCATTCCCATTCCTCATCTTCCCCTAAATGATCTGATACTAATTCAAAAACAGAGTTATTTAGACCCTTCATTCCTAAGCCAAGTGCTAGCATTTCTTCATTTCCAGAAAAAGTTCCTGGCATATACTCTCCATTAATGTCTTTGTGTAATAATGTTTTAGAGCTAGAAAAACCTAATGCCCCAGCCTCTACACCCTCTCTAACTAATTCAGCCATTTCATCTACTTCATCTTTTGTTGGAGCATAATCTGAATTACAGCGCTCCCCCATTACATATGCACGTATTGCTCCATGAGGGACCTGAGTGGCAACATCAATTGCTCTTGGAAAAGACTCTAGCGCATCAAGATATTCAGGAAAACTCTCCCATTGCCAATCAATACCCTCAGATAGGGCAGCGCCTGGAATATCCTCAACTCCCTCCATTAACTCAATAAGAAAATCCCTATCCTTTGGTTTAACAGGTGCAAACCCTACTCCACAATTACCCATAACAACTGTTGTTACACCATGCCAACTGGATGGTGCTAAAACTGGATCCCAAGTGGCTTGTCCATCATAGTGGGTATGCACATCAACCCAACCTGGGGTTACAAGTTTACCTTTTGCATCTATTTCGTTATCAGATTGCTCATTAATTTCACCTATAGCAGCTACCCGACCATCTTTTAATGCAATATCAGCAACATAACGGTCTGCGCCGGTGCCATCAATAATAGTTCCATTTCTTATAATTGTGTCATACATGAGAAAATCCTTTTTAAATCAGTTTATATATCAATAATTAAGTAATCAATAAGTTAATAATAACTATCATTCAAATACTAGAACCTAATCTAAGTCTCTGAAGTTAGGTTTTCTTTTTTCTATAAAAGCAGAGACACCTTCTTTGAATTCTTTAGAGTCCAATCTAACTCTCTGAATTTCTTTTTCATAGTCTAATTGTTCGCTTAGCGATCCAGATAAAGCCTTATCATGAGCTTTGACTATCTCTTTAAGTCCAGCCGTGGGGCCATTTGCAAGTTTATTTGCAATTTCTTCACATACTGACATCAGCTCATTATCTGGAACACAATCCCAAATTAAACCCCAATCTTTAGCTTGTTGTGCTGATATATCTTCCCCCAGAAGACCCATTCCATTTGCTCTAGCTCTACCAATTAGGTTAGGAACAAACCATGATGCACCAACATCTGAAATAATCCCTAAATTCGGACCAAAAACTAATTTAAATTTTGCAGATTCAGCTGCAACTACAATATCACCTGTTAGAGCTAAACCCACACCTCCACCGGCAGCCATTCCATTTATTGCATTAACAACAGGTTTAGTTGATTGCGTAATAGCCTTAACTAGAGGATTAAAGGCATTTTCCATAGTAATAGCTCCAGCTTCTCCTCCTGTTAAACCTCTAGTTTTAGGCCAACCGCCGTCTACAAGATCTGCTCCAGAACAAAATCCTCTTCCATTACCAGTGATAATTATTGATCGAACTTTCTTGTCAGCCTTAGCCTCATTGAAACCATCCAAAAGTCCCATTATTAAATCTGCGTTCATAGCATTTAAAACATCAGGCCTGTTTAGACTTAATTTTAAAACTCCGTTATCATTTAAATTCTTCTCAATTGCATTACTCATATCTTTTTCCTAAATAAATATTATCTATATTATTAACTTTTATTATTATTGTTAATTAATTTTAAATCTCAACTCTCTCTATCAATTATTACTAAATTTATTTGTAGCTTTTATGAGCTCATGAGTTATTTCTTTTTCAAAAGAAGAGTGACCAGAAAAAGGTGCGATTACAAGCTCAGATTCGGGCCATCTAGAATGAAGCTCATATGCGGTTGTGGGAGGACAAACCACATCATATCTTCCTTGAATAATGATAGAGGGGATATTTCGAATAATATCAATATTATCTAAAAGTTGATTTTCGTTATCTAAAAAACCTTTATTTACAAAATAATGATTTTCTATAAGAGCAAAAGCTAGAGCAAACTCAGCATTAACAGAATCTTTTACAGCATTAGGGTTATAATTAATAAAGCTACAAGAAGCTTCCCACTTTGACCAAGCTTTTGCAGCAGATAATTTTTTTTCTTTATCCTCTCCGTAAAAAATTTTTCTGTAGGCCTCTATTAAATTAGATCTTTCTTCTTCAGGAATCTCCTCTAAAAAACCTTGCCATGCCTCTGGATACATTTCGCTAGCACCATACTGATAAAACCATTGAAGCTCCTTTTCCCTGAGCATAAAAATACCACGGAGAACCATTTCGCTAACATATTTAGGATATTTTTGAGCATAAGCTATAGCTAATGTACTTCCCCATGAACCTCCAAATACTAGCCATTTTTTAATATTTAACTCCCCCCTTATTGATTCAATATCTTCAATAAGGTGCCAAGTTGTGTTGTCTTCTAAGCAAGTATGAGGTTTACTATTTCCACACCCCCTTTGATCAAAAAGAATAATTCTATATTTTTTTGGATCGAAGAATCTTCTCGAAAGTTTGCCGCATCCTCCACCTGGGCCGCCATGTAGAAATATTGCTGGCTTACCTTTCGGATTACCACACTGTTCATAATATATTTCATGAGCACCCTTTTTAAGATATCCACTGTCATAGGGCTCTATAGAAGGAAATAATTTATTTTTCTTATTAAATAATTTCATTTTCGTTCCTTTTCTCACTTAATAATTATTATTAAAATCATCAAAGTAAAAATATCTAACTCCATCACTTTGCTCGCAATTAGCCATACAATAAGCAACTTTGGAAAATTTTATACTTCTATATTTTCTGAAATATCCAATTAAAAAAAGATTTATAAATGATGATAAATTTTGTCCAATTTTTTCTAAAAATCTACTTTCTTCTCGTCGACCAAGAAGTAAGCTAGGACGAAAAATATTTATGACCTGAAAATCAATTTTTTTAATTTCTTCTTCAACCTCACCTTTTGTTTTTAAATAAAAATTTTTTGTATATGGGTTTGCGCCCACAGAAGAAACCAAACTAATTTTTGTGGCACCAGCCTCTCTTGCTTTCCTAGCAAAAGATATACAATAATCAAAATCAACTTTTTTAAATTCACTTTGACTCCCAGCTTTTTTTATAGTTGTACCTAAGCACATATATATGTGATCACAAGAGGGAAGACTTCCATTCTTTAGAAAATCATCAAAATTGATATCAAGAAGATCTACGTTTTCAGGAAGGTTACTTATGGATCTTCGGGTAATAGCTATAACTTCTGAATTTTTTTTTGCTAGCTCAAAGATTAGTTTCTTTCCTATTAGACCTGTAGAACCAATAACCAAGGAAGTGCCAGACATTTTTATCATAGTTTTAATCCACCGAGCTTAGAACATGTTTCATTAAATTCTTTTATAGTATCTTTAATAATCTCTTCGGCTGATTTAACCCCTTCAATTAGACCTACTGATTGACCAGAAAGAGCGGGAGCAGCATTCATATCGCCTCCGAAATATAAATCTTGTATTCCCCTCATAGCAGCCATATCCATTTCTCCTGCATCAAGTATTTCTTTAGTAAGGTCTGTTCTAAGGGCTCTTATTACAGGCTTGGAACTTTTATTTAATATCCAAGTACCATTTAATGGGGAGTTAAAAATATAATTTTTAAAATTCTCATGCACAGGACTCTCTTTACTGGAAACAAACCTAGTTCCCATTTGAATTCCTTCAGCTCCAACTGCAAAAGCTGCTGCCATTCCAGCTCCATCTGCGATTCCACCTGCTGCAATAATTGGTAAATCTATCTGCTTCCTGATTGCTTGTATTAATACAAAAAGACCAACTTCTTCAGGACTTTTAAAGCCTCCACCTTCAGTACCCTCGACAACAAGTCCATCCACACCACAATTAGCAGCCTTTATAGCTCCCTCAACACTTGGAACTGCGTGATAAACAGTTATTCCTGCATATTTTAAAATATCGATATATTTTGAAGGATCGCCTGCAGAAGTAGTTACAAATTTTACTCCATGCTTAACACAGAATTTAACCATACTTTCATCTTTTAAAAATAGTAATGGTAAGTTTACACCAAAAGGTTGATCGGTTAATTCAGACATCTTTTCTATTTCAGCCTTACAGTTATCTACCTCACCAGAAGATGTCTCAATTACCCCAAAACCACCAGCATTACAAACTGCTGAAGCTAACTGACTCCTTGCTATCCATCCCATTGGTGCTTGAATAATTGGATACTTAGACCCAGTATGTTCTGTTACTCTATTCATTGATTTTCCTTAATAAAATTAATTAGAAACTCTTATAATTCTTTATTGTTTTATTTAAATTTTCTACACTTTTTACCACTTAACATATCTTTAAATAAGTCTATCTGACTTTGATCAAAATCGCGATTTGTCCACCAAATCGCATGCTCATTTATACCGCGTTTATCATCTATAACTAATCCCCACATTGGTGCAATCTGGTTAGGTATCATTGAATAACGAATATCAGTGACGAGATTTTTTTCTTTGTTATAGCCTAAATAATCTTGAGAAAACCAACGAAACCTCTCAATATCCTTTCTTTGCTGACTATCTTTATCAAGATTGGGTAAATGATGTTGATAGTCAAACACTTTAGTAGTTTCACCCTTACACCAAGTAGTTGATTTAACGGTTCGAATTGCATCAACATAAAAAGTTTCTTCATATTGATAAATGGATTTCCATAAAATCAAGTTTCCAAATGATGGCTTTAGGGTTATGCGCTCAGCAACATGCCCTCTTGATTCAGCAAGCTTAATCGCAGCTGATAATGCTCTATCATATTGAATAAAACCCAAAGATAAGTAAAAAATAATCCATCCAATAGCAAAAAAACTAAATATTCTTTTTCTTGTTTTTATCGCAATTCCTATGAGGATTAGAACAGGAATTGTAAAGAGTGGATCGATAATAGATATATTGTTCCAAGTAATCCTCTCGTTTGAGAAAGGCCAAAAAAGTAAAGTCCCGTAAGAGGTACATGCATCAAGTAATCCATGCGTTGCATATCCCAAAAAACTTGCCATATAGATAGTTTTAAAACCCATAGATTTCTTAAATAAAGGAAAGATAAGAAGAGCAACAATCAATGAACCAAAGGGAATAAAGAAAAGTGAGTGACTGAACTGTCTGTGGTACTCAAGAAATAAAATTGGATCATTTTCGGATCGTATTAAAACATCTAAATCAGGTGCCAATCCAGCAAGAAAACCAATAATACCAATCTTAATAATATTATTTTTATTTGCAATAGATTGTGCAAATGCTGCACCAACTGTTCCTTGAGATAATGGATCCATTTCATTCCCACTCAATAGCAAACATAAAAAAACTATTATTCTTCAAAACTATATTTCCCAAGATCTAGATATATCTAGATCCTCTTCAAGCTCTTCTAATTCTGCATATTCTTTAAAAAAATCTTTAGTATTTATTATTCCTTCGGGAGCAAAGACCCCATATTTATTAATTTTTCCTTGAAGAAAAAGTTTTAATCCCAATGCTAAAGGATGACCTGTTGCTTCTCCCATGCTGGTTTCATTTGTTGATTTTTTAGTGGCAAGAGTTACTCCAACCGAGGCAATATTGCCATTTTTGATTCCATGAGTAAGTCCATAAATTGGAGGCAGGCCTTCTCTTTCCTCAAAAGAAATATGTCTTTTCATTTTTGTTTCTAGCCAAACAAAAAAATTGGCTACTTTATCGTGTGAGATGATATTTTTTTCTGCAAGCCATAAGATAATTTTTATTATAAAGATATCTATATTATTACCACCATGAGCAGCATTTATTGAATTTTTTATTTGTGGGAAGTGGTGAGGAAATGATATTGCCTCTGGGTGTCCAAAGATATTTGCTTGATAAATACCTCGACCTGGATAATCAATTTTAATCTTTTTAAGTGATTGGATCATATTAAGCTTGCCATCCTCAAAAATTTTTACCTTCCCGCTCATTTGTTGAATTCCATGTATCATCGCAGCATTAGTACCTTTTTGTGACGTTTCTTCTTCAGGATTTGCGCTACTTAAATCCCAACCTGTTACAACAGTATCAACTGAATCTAATTCCTCGATAGCAACTAGAGCTAGCAAATTAGTAATTCCAGGACTGGCGCCTAAGCCAATAATTGCAGTAATTTCTGCTTTTTTTGCTTGAGAGTCGAGCTTTAACATATCTTCGGTAGGCTCCCAGTCATCACATATATCTATATAGTGACACTTATTTTCGATAGCAGCTTTTAAAATAGGAACTCCAAACATAAAAAATGGGCCTATAGTATTAAGAACTAGATCATGCTCTTGAAGAGCTTTCGCCATTTTTTTATTATCTGTTACATCAAGACAAATTCCTTTAATATTTGTATCAAAGGAATTTGCGAATTCTTTAGCAGCTTCTTCATTTAAATCTGCAATTGTAATAGCCTCTAATTCTGGAAATTTAGCTATAACTCTAACAGCATACCTTCCCATGCCGCCACTACCACCTAAACATAAAACTTTCATTTATTATCCCAAGGATGTGAAACTAAGTATCCATTTTTAATTTTCTTAATATTAATTTTAATCCCACTCAATGTTTCGTAAGAAAACTATTATTATTCAAAATATTTTTTATAATTTTGAAAGAATAGTTTTAACATCATATTCATCGTCTCCATCATAGCGTGGTGCATATTTTTTATAAGCTAAACTTATCTCGTTATTTCTTTTTTCAATATGAACATTATTGTATGCATGTGAAACTATTATATGCTCTTCATTTTTAATTTGCTCTTTAACAATCTTAGCAAATTCATCAGCATTCATCCCTCCTTCGGCTTGGCTTGTTAAAGGTGTGTCTACATAACCAGGAAATATTGTACCAACGTGAATAAAATCTGGAAGATCATTTCTTAAACTCTCGCTTAAAGCAAAAACCGAATGCTTAGAGGCTACATAAGCAACTGATTTTGGTACTGCAATAAATAATGAATTTTCAGAACCAAGATTATAAATAGCTGCCTTCGTACCTTGTTCAATCATTTTTTTACTAAAAACTGCACATCCGTGCCAAACTCCAAAGAAATTAACATCAAAAATCTTCTTAGCTTCTACAACATCGACTTTATCAATTCGACCTCTAGCACCGGCTATGCCAGCATTATTAATAAGCATATCAACACGGCCAAAACATTTGATTGTAAATTCAGCAAAATCTTCAACACTTTTTAAATCTGTTACATCAAGATATGCTTCAAAGGCTTCAATGCCCATATCTTTTAGGTCATCAACTGCCTTTATAAGTTTTTCCTTTCTTGGCTCTCCAATAACTATTTTTGCGCCCTCACTTCCTAAGGTTTTTGCGAGAGCAAAACCTATCCCAGTAGCTCCTCCAGTTATCGCTATAACTTTATTTTTTAAATTTTTCATAGACTTTCTATTTAGAAGGATCTGGAACTTTTCTTAAATAAGGTTTTAAGGTTTTCCAACCATTTGGGTATAATTTTTTAGCCTCGTCATCATTAACAGCAGGAACAATGATCACATCCTCACCTTTATTCCAATTTGCAGGAGTAGCAACTTTATGTGTAACTGTTAATTGCATGGAATCAATAGCCCTCAATATCTCATCAAAGTTTCTTCCTGTTGCCATGGGATAGGTTAAAAATAATCCAATTCTTTTGTCTGGTCTAATAATAAAAACAGTTCTAACTGTTTGGTTATCTACTGCAGTTCGTCCCATAGATTCAACTCCCGCATCGTCCTCTAGCATATTATAAAGTTTTGCAACTTCTAATTTTTCATCAGCAATGATTGGGTAATTTGGTTTGTTTCCTGTTACATCTTTAATATCTTCTAGCCATTTGACATGATCAGAAACTGGATCCACACTTAAACCAATAACTTTAACATTTCTTACTTCAAACTCAGGTTTCATTTTAGCTAATGTACCAAGTTCAGTTGTACAAACTGGTGTGAAATCTTTTGGGTGTGAAAATAATACTCCCCAACTATCTCCAAGCCACTCGTGAAAAGATATATCTCCTTCTTGAGTTTTGGCTTTAAAATCTGGAGCCATGCTGTTTATTTTTAATGTCATTTTTTTTCCTTTTGAATTTTTTAATATAGATTTAAAACTAAGTTAATTTAACTTTAACAAAGATTATAGCAATACAATAAGATAAATTTGTTTTTAAAAAAATAAAGGCATTATGAGTTATGGTGGTTATAAAATACCTAAGTATTACCTTCTAAATCTTGCACATCAATTTTTGTAGCAGGATTAAGGTCTTGGTTAGGATCAACTAAGTATCCCTCAGGGAAAGATATATTTATGGGTTTCATATATGTATTCAAACATAAATAATGATTATTATCACCGTCATTCAAGTCAGCTATTGATGCTGGCTTAACAACTTCACTTAGACCATTAGTGCCAAGAACGGTGACACTATATAAATCTCGATCATTATCACTAACTTCTGCTCCAGTTGGTAGCCTGATACCACCAGTCCAAGTTGCGCGAACTACTTGCTTGGTATCATTTGGACAGGTTGATTTAAGTTGAGGTTGTAACCATACTTCTGAAGATATAATTTCAGCAAATATAAGTGTTGGGCCGGCATTTAAAGGAATGACTTTGACATCAGTACCACGAAAATTAAGAGGCTTATCAGTTAAAATATCTGACATTAAATCACCCACTACCTCAACCTTCACTGGAGGATCTTCATCAGCGTCCCCAAAATCACCAATTAATAATACTGTACGATTTTCTCCATCATCTTGAGCTGGTCTTAAAGTGACGCAAGTTGGAAAAGTACTTATTCCAGATTTCCTTGTAACATTGAAATCTTCTTTCTGAAGAGTTTCAGCATTTATAGTATGAGACATAATAACTGGCATGCCATCCTTTCTCCACGCCCCAAGGCAAACTCGATTTACCCGAAATGGTAAAGCATTATCCAATCCAAAAAAAGCTGAGAGTAGACTAGGAGTTTGATCATTTTTAGATATTTCTTTTGTTTCTGCTTTACCAAAAAAATTAAATAAAAAAATTACTATTAAAATTAGTGACCAATTAGTTTTTCTTATCATTTTATTCCCACTCGCCACTTACCCCTCATGAAAGTCATACCGCATATGGCTTTAGAGGGATTGAATTTAGTTGTTGTAATTTTTTTATTTTAATAAATTGCAACTGGATTTATAGGAGCGCCTGTAGCACCTTTTATCTTTAAAGGATTAGCAACAAACATAAAGGTTTTTCTATTTAATCTTTCTAAATTTTTAGATAATAAATCAAGATCCATATTATCAAAAATAGGCATACCCAAATCCACTAATACTAATTCATGCAATGCATCTTTTTTACTTTTAATACCAGATGGATAAACATCTGATACACCATCACAACCTATTACAGCTACATCTCTTTCCTTTAAAAAAGATGCAACAGAATAATGAAACCCAGTACTTTTTTTTGTAATTTCCCAATAACCCTTTTGCCGTAATTGTTCCCATCGTCCCGTTCTAAGTAATAAAATATCTCCTTTACCAATTTTTATATTATTCTTTATTTCCCATTTTTTAATATCTTCAATTCTAATTACTGTTCCAGCTTCAACATAATCAACTCCAAAAAAAACAGGTAAATCAATTAAAACACCTCTACTTATTATTCCTGATTTTCCTATCTCATCAATACCCAAATTTTCGAATTCATTATTAGAGTTTATTTCAAAAGGATAACCGTTATACATTTTTCCATTTCTACCAAAATGATTAATTGCATCTATATGGGTATGGGAATACCCATGATATTCTATTTCAAAAATATCGCCAGCTCCCTCTTGAGCTAACTCAGGATCAGCTCCAAAGGCATCAGCAGGAAAAATAAAAGGTTCGTGTTTAATAGGCGCGTGATTAAAGGGATTAGATTCTTTTGACATATTTCTAGATAAAGAAATTGTTTTTCCTTCAATAACTAATTTTTTTGCATCTATTATATTTGAATTAGAAATATTATTTAATGTACCAAGCTGATCATTTGCTCCCCACCTGCCCCAATTTGATATTTCTTTGGAGAGATTATCAAACTTTTCTCTTTCAGAAAGTTCTTTTGAAAATAAGTCTTCACTAAATATAAAAATATTAAAAATAATAAAAATGTACAAAAGTCTCATAGTAAATTCCTTTTTTTAATTTATATTATATTATAATGAAGAAGAAACACCTTTATTTGCGAAAAACTTATACAATCGAACATTAAAAGAAAACCCCCGAAAGGCTTACATGATGAAGAAATATTTTTAAAATGCCTGTAAAAATTCAGTTCAAACAAATTGTTACTTCTAAATTTCTCAACATTATTGTCTTTAATTTGTTGTGGGCAGGCTTAGTTCTGGGAAGAGACTCCTTAATATACTTAACATTACCCAGTTTACTAATTTATTTAGCATGTCTTTTACGTATTGGTGATCTCAAAGTACGTCAGATATTACTCCCTGCCATAATCGGAATTACAATCGACAGTAGCCTTACTTTTTTCGGAATTTTCATTTTCCCTGACTCAAGTTTAATTATTCCCTTCTGGCTAATCGTATTGTGGATTAATTTTAGCACCACCATAACCCTATCTCTTTCGTTTGTAGGTAAGAACAAACTAGTTGCATTTGGACTTGGCGCAACTGCCTTACCTTTCAATTATACGGTTGGTGAACGTTTAGGTGCTGTTACTTTCGGCGAGCCTTACCTTTTCTCGATACTTATCCTTGTTCTTGTCTGGTCTGTAAGTTTTCCAATTTTATTTATAGTATCGCATGAAAATTTTATCAAAAAACTAAATATACGCTAGCTTTTTTATCTTTTTAGAACTTTAACAATTTCATCAACTTTAGTGTCAAAATCATTCCCCGCAAGAGACTCTTTAATGCATTCTTTTATGTGTTTTTTAAGAATTTTTCCTTCAACAGTAATGATTGAATTTTTAACTGCTTTTATTTGATTAAGGATATCAATACAATAATCTCCTTTTTCAATCATTTTTTCAACACCTCGAACCTGACCCTCTATTCGTCTTATACTTGACAATTGATCTTTATGACATGGATGACTCATAGTTAAATAACCCCTGGAATGATGTAAGTAAAAATACTAGCAAATAAAAATATTATCACGGATATATAATATATTAAACGAGATCTTTTACGTGTCCTCATGCATGCTCTTCCTAGGCTTGGATCAGTCGGACAAGGTAAATAGTACGTTTTATAATTTATATAACCACCAACTAAAATTGAGAAAAAAGCAAATAATGTAATAAATAATTTGTATTTAGATAAAGTAATCAAAAATGGAAAAGTTACTATAAGACTTGCAAAACTAGCTCCGGCCCCTAAAACGATGAATAATGCAGGTAATGCACAACAAATCAGAGTTGATGAAGAAGCAAATAAAGATAGAAAGTTTATGGCTTTGTCGTTCATTTGATTATAATTTTATTATTTTAATGTCAGTAACATTTTGGCCATTTTCAACAATAAGTTTCTTTATTTCATCAAAACTTATTTTTTTTTCTAAATCATATGCAAGCAAAACTTTTCCCCTTGATAAATCCACATCAATTTTTTTTAAATTTATATCTTTTGAAAAAGACTTCTCAATTCCTCTTGCACAAAAATCACAAACCATACCATTAACATTAACGATAGCAATTTGTACTTGCTTCAATCCATTAGCAAATGAGTCAAGACGATCAGAGTTAATATTAAATTTTTCGCCTTTAACAAATTCTTTATGAATATGCCCTTTGTGAGAATAGTGGTTTGAAGACCCATTATTATCGGCATATAAAGCTTTTGAAAAAATTAATAAACAAAATAAAAAAATAAAACTTCTTTTCATAATAGCTCCTTAAAATCTATACATCAAATGGGCATCCCATTCTGTCTTATTGTTAAAACCTAGTTCAAAAAGAAAATCACCTTTAAAAAATTTTAGTAATGGATAAGTTGACCAACTATTTGAAAATGAATTCTTCTTTGATTTAATCATTATCCAAGAATGTAAATCTCCATAATCTCCAAGATATGGAGCAAAACCTAATTGAATAAATTTATCAGTATAATTTTTATATCCATTTTCAGTCCTCTTTAAACTGAAACCTGAAAAGACTCTTCTAGTTTCCCAGTCACCATGAATACCATAAAAAATATTTTTTGTTTTTTCAGGGTTAATGCCGGACTGAAAATATAAATTTCTTTGTGAATTTTTTGTATTTTTCCTATTTATTAAATAAGTCAATCTTAGAAAAGAATAATTTTTTTTGAAAAGTTTATTTTCGAGAAACTCTACACCTATTGAGTATTTATAAGTTGGCGAGTAATCTTAATACATAGAATTTTTTATATTATCCGATAAAACCATAACTGTATGACCGCCATTATAAGAAATTGGTCTTGCCTCAGCATTTGTTATGAAAAAAATAATTATAAACATCTGTATAAATATACCCATAGGGGGTATAGTATATTTTTAAAAAATATTGTCAATTATTTAGGAATAAAAACTATTCCCACTCAATAGTCGCAGTTTTACAAGCCCTTATGTAGCAAGGGTTTGCG
>ERZ802819.774-NODE-774-length-20841-cov-10.8999_pt1 | contig 20841 bp, 17 predicted proteins | sample MGYA00345647_ERZ802819 | MGnify/ENA primary metagenome ERZ802819 (study PRJEB30503, sample SAMEA104212355) | marine metagenome | biome: Westerlies Biome; feature: [SRF] surface water layer (ENVO:00010504) within the epipelagic zone...; material: water...
TTATTCATCTCCTATGAACTCTTCACTTATAGGCGCAATGCTAATTAACTTTTCTGAATCTTTTAGTCTAATCACTGTAACGCCTTGGGTATTTCTTCCAATAATATTAACCTCTGCAACTCTAGTTCTCACCAGCATGCCTTTATCCGAAATGAGCATTAATTCATCATCTTCAGTGACTTGAGCAGCTCCAATTAACTGACCATTTCTTTCAGAAATTTGCATTGCAATAACTCCCTTTGCTCCTCGTCTAGTTTTTCTGAAATCTATAGATCTTGAACGTTTTCCATATCCGTTTTCGCTTACTGTAAAGATGCTAGCCTCTTCCTCTGGAATTATTAAGGAAATTACATGCTGTTCTTTCTCCAGCTTGATCCCTCTAACTCCTTTAGCTGTTCTTCCCATAGATCTTACTTCTGTTTCAGAAAAATGAGCTGCCTTTCCGGCATTGGTAACCAACATAACAAATTTGCTGCCATCAGTAACAGTGGTTCCAACAAGTTCATCATCACCTTCCAAAGTTATTGCTCTTTTACCGCCTTTTCTTTGATTTTGAAATTCTGTTAATACAGTCTTTTTGACTGTCCCAGCTCGAGTAGCCATAAGAATAAAATGTTGGTCATCGTATTCCTCCACGGGCACCATACTTGTTATTCTCTCACCCTCACTGAGTTGTATCAGATTGACAAGAGGTCGACCTTTCGCAGATCGTCCGGCAGAAGGAATCTCATATACTTTCAACCAATAAACTTGTCCTAAGTTAGAAAAGCATAGAAGTGTTGTATGGGTATTTGCTACTAATAGTTGTTCTACAAAATCTTCATCTTTAACTGATGCTGCTGTCTTTCCAGTTCCTCCTCTTCTTTGTGCTCTATATTCCTCAAGTGGTTGAGTCTTGGCATAACCTTCATGAGAAATGGTCACTACTCTGTCCTCGGGAGTAATCAGATCAGCTTCTGTTAAGTCAGCAACTGAATCTTGTATTTCAGTTCTTCTATCATCCTTATATTTTTCTTGAACTTCCAAAAGTTCTTCTTTAACAACCTCGATCAATCTTTCGGAGTCTCCAAGTATCTCTAGCAAATATGTTATGTGATCTATTATTTCCTCGTACTCTTTAATCAGCTTATCTTGCTCAAGGCCAGTTAGCCTCTGCAATCTCATATCCAATATAGCTTGAGCTTGCTGTTCAGATAGTTGATAAGTCTTTCCGATAAGGCCAACAGAATTATCAGTTACATCAATTTTACAAGCATCTGGTCCAGCCTTCTCAAGCATTGCAATTATTTTTCCTGGCTTCCATTTTTTTGCGAGTAATTTCTTCTTTGCTTCAGATCCTTCTTTTGATTTCTTAATAAGGTCTATCATCTCATCAATATTAGCCAATGCAATTGTAAGACCTTCCAAGATATGTCCTCTTTCTTTTGCTTTTCTTAAATCGAAAAATGTTCTTCGAGAAACAACTTCTTTTCTATGGTTGAAGAAAACTGAAAGTATTGATTTAAGATTCAGTAACTTTGGCTCTCCATCAATTAACGCAACATTATTAATGCCGAAAACAGTTTGCATTTGAGTTTGAGAATATAGATTATTGAGAACTACATCTGGAATTTGACCTGATTTCAGTTCAATAACCACTCTAATTCCATCCTTATCAGATTCATCTCTTATATCTCTTATGCCTTCCAACTTTTTATCCCTGGAAAGTTCAGCTATTTTTTCAATCAGTCTGGCTTTTACTACTTGATAAGGCATCTCCGTAATAATAATTTTCGCTTTATCTTTTTCTTCATCTTCAAATTCAGTTTTAGCTCTTATTTTTACTCGCCCTCTACCTGTTTCGTAGGCGCTTACGATTCCTGCTTTACCATTAATGATTGCTCCTGTGGGAAAATCTGGTCCAGGTATGAACTCCATTAGCTCTTGAACTGAAATTTCTGGATTGTCTATATAGGCTAAACAGGCAGACAGAGCTTCATTTAGATTATGAGGAGCCATATTTGTAGCCATCCCGACAGCTATTCCTGCAGAACCATTCACTAGCATATTTGGAATCTTAGTGGGTAAAACTTCTGGCATCATTTCAGTGCCATCATAATTTTCTACATAATTAACTGTTTCCTTTTCAAGATCTGCCAATAACTCCTGAGATATTCGGGCCATTCTGACTTCTGTGTATCTTTGTGCAGCCGGTCCATCTCCGTCCATAGATCCGAAATTTCCTTGTCCATCTACTAGGGGATATCGAAGAGACCACCATTGAGCCATTCTTACAATAGTTTCGTAAGCGGCGCTGTCTCCATGAGGATGATATTTACCAATAACATCTCCAACTATTCTGGCTGACTTCTTATGCGGTCGACCAAAATCATTATTCAAGACATGCATTGCGTAGAGAACCCGGCGATGAACAGGCTTCAATCCATCTCTTGCGTCAGGTAAGGCCCTGCCTACAATTACGCTCATAGCATAATCAAGATAAGATTGTTTCAGCTCTTGTCCTATATCTACAGGAACTATTTCCTTAGCAGCAATTTCACCCATAATTTAGATCCAAAAATTTAATAATTTGTTGAAATAATAGGAAAATCCTTCAAAAGAAAGAGAAATATTTTGGCATGGTTTTCGCAGTATCAACTTAAGCTAATTTTAGCATAATTGACCGCAAAAATCGCTTAAAAATAAGCCAAAAACAGAGTGATTAGCCCTTAAATTCAGAGACTAAAGTGGATACAGTTTCCTTAGCATCTCCAAACAACATTCTTGTATTAGATTTAAAGAATAAAGGGTTTTGAATACCTGCAAATCCTGATGCCATTGATCTCTTAGAAACAAAGACTGTTTTAGCATTATCCACTTCAATAATAGGCATGCCGTAGATAGGGCTGCCCTCATTATCTTTGGCATCAGGATTAACTACATCATTCGCCCCAATTACAATACAAACATCAACAGTTTCCATTACAGGATTAACATCATCAGGTTCAACAAGAACATCGTAAGAAACATTAGCCTCAGCAAGCAATACATTCATGTGTCCAGGCATTCTTCCCGCTACTGGATGAATTGCATACTTAACTTCTGCCCCATTATCCTCTAACAACTCTCCCAATTCCCTCACGGCATGTTGTGCTTGAGCAACTGCCATTCCGTAACCAGGTACTATTAAGACAGATGAGGCAGCTTCTAGTATTAGATAAGCATCCTCAGCAGAAATAGGTTTGACTTCGCCTTGTTCTTGAGTTGACTCAGCAGTAGCGTCGGGAGCAGCTCCAAAACCGCTAAATAGAACATTTGCTAATGATCTATTCATTGCCTTACACATTATATTTGTAAGTATCAGTCCGCTTGCTCCAACCAGAGCACCTGCCACAATCAGTACATTATTAAGAATGACAAAACCTGCAGCACAAGCTGCTAAACCTGAAAAGCTATTGAGCAAGGCGATTACAACCGGCATATCAGCTCCGCCAATCGGTATTACGAACAATATACCAAGTATGAAAGCGAGAACTATTAGTAAGATAAGTGTTTCTTCGGACGAAATGAAACCTTGAATGAAAAGCATATTTATTCCAACAAGCAAAATAGCTAGCAATAAAATTCCATTTACAAATTGTTGTCCTTTATAAAGATATGGCTTCCCGGAAATTACTTCAGATAACTTTCCATATGCAATAATGCTGCCACTAAAAGTTAGGCCGCCTATTAAAACTGTTAAAAATATAGCTCCTAAAAAGGCAGGATTATCGAAAGTCCCAGAAACATATTCAGCAGAACCAACTAGAAGACTAGCAATGCCGCCAAATCCATTAAAAATTGCAACCATTTCGGGCATTGAGGTCATTTTTACCTTGGTAGCTGCGAAATACCCAACTATGCTTCCAGCAATTAGTGCTCCAGCTATATACCTATAATCAATTATATTCTGATCGAGTAAGGTTATAAGTACTGCCAAAAGCATACCGGAAGAAGATAGTAAATTTCCTCTTCTTGCAGTATCGGGAGATCCCAACATCTTGAGTCCAACAATGAATAAAATTGAAGAAGCTATGTAAAATAAATTAACTAGTATTGCAGTATCCATTTTATTTCTTTTTAAACATTCCAAGCATTCTGTTTGTCACAAGATATCCACCTACAACATTGATTGATGCAAAAAAAACTGCAGCAGTTCCAAGGATAATAGTAACAATCTCCGAAGATCCTGAAGACAAGATTGCGCCCACTAAAGTTATCCCAGAAATAGCATTAGCACCTGACATCAAAGGTGTGTGCAAAGTAGAAGGTACTTTTGTAATCAGTTCAACACCTAAAAAGATTGATAGAACTAATACAAATATCAAAAGTATGATTTGTGTTTCCATATTTAACTATTATTTTACTGATTCGTTAACAATACTACCTTGATGAGTAATTACACATCCTTTGAGTATTTCGTCTTCTAAATCAAAATTTATATTTTTATTTTCTTTATCCCAAAATTCATCAATCATATTGAATAAATTAGAACCAAACACTTGAGAGGCATCCCTCGCAACTTCTCCTGGTAGGTTGGACATTCCAATAATTGTCACTCCATTATGGAAAACGTACTCATCATTCTTGGACCCTTCAACATTACCACCTGTAGATACGGCCATATCCACAATTACACTTCCAGGTTGCATTGCTTCAACCATGTCTTGAGTTATTATCCTAGGAGCTTGTCTACCGAATACTTGCGCTGTAGTTATGATTACATCGGATTGAGAACAGATTTTTTTCATACCATCTTGCTGCATCTTAATTTGTTCAGGAGTTAATTCTTTAGCATAGCCTTGATCTGTTTCCTCCGTATCACCAATATCAATTTTTACAAATTTTCCTCCCAAAGATTTAACCTGCTCTTCTACAACAGGCCTGGTATCAAATGCCTCTACTCTCGCCCCAAGCCTTTTAGCTGTAGCTATAGCTTGTAATCCAGCAACTCCCACACCGACTACAAATACTCTAGCAGGAGAGATTGTTCCCGCTGCAGTCATCATCATTGGAAAAGACTTAGAAAGTGTTCTTGAGGCTTCTATTACAGCTGCATATCCTGCCAAATTTGCTTGGGAACTCAGTGCATCCATCTTTTGTGCTCTTGTTATTCTTGGAACAAGTTCCATGCTTATGGAGCTGACATTAGCTGAAGCCAAATCAGATACAATTTGTCTTTCATTAAATGGATCCAAAAAGCTAATGTATATGGAATCTTTTTTTAGAGATTGAATCTCGTCATGATTAGGTTTATTTATTTTACAAACCACATCGGCTGATCCAAAACCTTCTGTTTTTTCATTACAAATAGTTGCACCTGCATCAACATATAGTTCATCGGAAACAAATACTTTTTCTCCTAACCCAGATTCAATCAAAACCTCAATGCCCAAATCAGTAAACTTCTTGGCCACTTCAGGTAAAATAGTGGCACGTATCTCGTGATCCTCTTCTTTAGGAAAAAATATTTGCATAATTATTTTTGAATTGGAATTTTCGAAGAACAGTTTAATGAAAAAAGTTAACTATGAACATAAAAAATTTAGATCATGATGAAGTAAATAAATTTGATGAACTTGCTGCAAAATGGTGGGACAAGGATGGTGAATTTAGGCCACTTCATCAAATTAATCCTTTAAGGGTTGATTTTATTGAAGAAAGATCTCCTATGAAAGATAAGAAGGTTCTAGACGTAGGTTGTGGTGGTGGAATTCTTGCTGAAGCTCTCAGTGAATTGGGCGCTAACGTTACTGGTATAGACGCTTCAGAAAATACTATTGGTGTTGCAAAATCTCACTCAAGATCTATAGGAAGTGATGTTATTTATATACAAAATACAATTGAGGAGTTTATATCCTCTCATCCAAACGAAAAATTTGATGTAATTACTTGTTTAGAGATGCTTGAACATGTCCCTTCACCTAATGAAATTATAAAGAGCTGCTCTAATCTCTTGAAAGATGATGGAAACATATTTTTTTCTACAATAAATAGAAACCCTAGATCCTACCTTTTTGCTGTTATAGGAGCGGAATATATATTAAACCTTCTTCCAAAAGGCACACATGATTACGAAAAATTTATAAAACCCTCCGAGTTGGCAAAATGGATTAGAGAAGCAGGCTTAAATTCCAAAGAAACAATAGGATTAAGTTATAACCCCATAACTGGTAACTATTGGCTCGGTAAAGATATCCAAGTCAATTATATGGTCCATGCAAAAAAGGAAAACATTTGAAAATTGAACTCTTCGCATTTGACTTAGATGGCACTCTTCTTGATACCGCACCCGATTTTCTTTATGCAGTAAATTTACTCAGAAAAAAATATAAATTTGGTGAAGCAGATTATGAGCAAGTGCGATCAAGGGTTTCACAAGGAGCGGCAAGTCTTGCTGCATATGCACTCAACCTAGAAGGCGAGCCGAATCAAATAATTGAATCCCATAGGCAAGAGTTACTAGATATATACGAAGAATGCTGCCTTACACATACCAAAATGTTTGATGGAGTGGAAGAAGTACTAAATGAACTAAATGAAAAAAAAATTAAGTGGGGAATTATTACTAATAAACCTAGAAGATTTGCAGAAGGTATTGTGCAAAATAAATTAGGTAAGTTAAAACCTCCTTTTTTGATATGTCCAGATGACGTAGGTACCCGAAAACCTGAACCAGATGGACTTCTTCATGCTTTGACAATATCAAGCTCAAAACCAGAAAATAGTATTTACATTGGTGACCATCAAATAGACATAAAAGCAGGTGAAAGAGCTAATATGCTTACCGGTGCAGCAGCTTATGGATATATTCCTCTCAATGATACTGTCAATAAATGGAAAGCAGATTATGTATTTGATGAAGCGAATGAAATAATTGCATTAGTCGAATAATGAAAATGGAATTCGAAAAAATTAACTATCCTTCAAATCTTTTAAAGGACAAGACAATCGTTATCTCTGGGGCAGGTTCAGGTATAGGCAGACAAATAGCTAGGAGTTATGCAGAGTTTGGTGCAGATTTAATTCTTCTAAGTAAAAGTATTGAAAAGCTAGAATCCATTTATGAAGAATTAAATCAAATAACTTCTAGTAGTGTGATCATCCAGCCTATAGATTTTAAAACTGCTGATGAAAAAAACTATCATGAAATTGTTGGGGCAATAAAAGAGGAATATTCTCAAATCGATGGACTGGTGAATAATGCAGGGATACTCGGTGAAAAAAAACCTCTTGAGCAATATAGTTACTCGGTTTGGAAAGATGTATTGAAAGTCAACCTCGATGCAAGTTTTTTGTTAACAAAAAATTTGATTCCTCTTTTGAAAGAGTCTGTAAGTAGCTCGATAATTTTCACGTCATCTGGAGTTGGAAGAATAGGAAGAGCTTACTGGGGAGCTTACTCGATAAGTAAATTTGCAACTGAGGCAATGATGCAAATCTTATTTGATGAACTCCAGAATACCTCATCAATCAGAGTTAACTGTATAAATCCTGGAGCAGTCAAAACTAAAATGAGAGAGTCGGCATACCCAGCAGAGAATCCGGATTCTAATCCATCGGCTTTTGAGATTATGAATCCTTATTTATATTTGATGAGTGATTTGAGTAAAGATATTAATGGTCAATCGATTGACGCTCAAGAGCACTAATCTCACTTTTTGTAAGTTCCTTAAAAGCGCCTTGTTTTAGAGTCGCAGGTAAAAATAGGTTGCCATAGCGAACTCTTTTGAGGCGCGAAATTTCTAAACCTTGACTCTCCCATAGCCTTCTTACTTCTCTAGAACGACCCTCCATGATAACCATTGCAAACCACTGATTTGTATTTCCTTTCCTTCCTCCCTGAACATCTGAAAATTTTGCGAAACCATCTTCTAATTTGACTCCTTTAATAAGATTATTCACTATTTTTTCACTCACATGACCATGTACTCTAGCAACATATTCTCTCTCGATGTTAGAGGAAGGATGCATTAAATTATTTGCAAAAGACCCATCATTACTGAATAAAATTAATCCAGAAGTATTAATATCCAACCTACCAACAGAAACCCATCTGCCTGATTTCAATTTAGGAAGAGAATCGAAAATAGTTTTCTTGTGGTCAGGATCATTACGAGAGGATATTTCTCCTACCTTCTTGTTATACATTAGAACCCTTCTCTTAGTAGGATCTTTCTTTAAAAGCTTTATCGATCTTCCTTCAATCTCAAATGTATCTTTTTCGGATACTAGCTGACCAATGGTGGCCAACTGACCATTAACCGAAACCTTTTTTTGCCTTATTAGCGATTCTATTCCTCTCCTAGATCCAATACCATGGTCTGCGAGGATCTTATGGATCCTGGTCTTCAATGTTTAATTTAAAGATTGAGGGCTATCAATAGACTCATCAGGGTCATCTATTGGCAGTTCGTGTTCGATTGATGTTAGGTCAGGCAAAGAAGGGAGTTCTGGAAGCTCTCTAAGATGTTGTAATCCAAAATAATCTAGAAATTCTTTGGTAGTAGAATATAGAGAAGGTCTGCCAGGCACATCTCTTTGGCCAACAATCTTTACCCAGCCTCTTTCCATCAGACCTCTAATTAATTGAGTTCCAACAGCTACTCCTCTTATTTCCTCTATTTCTCCTCTAGTTATAGGTTGCTTATATGCAATAAGGGATAAAGTCTCCAAAGTAGCCTTAGAAAATTTTTGTGGTTTTTCTTCCCAAAGTTTTGCAATGTATTGAGATAAAGACTGTTTTACCTGCAAACGATATCCACTAGCTATCTTCTTCAATTCAATACCTCGAGTTAGGCAGTCCTGGTCTATTTGATTCAGGGCATTTCTAATCTCATCTTTAGAAGGCTTAGGGTCCTCAAAAACTTTAACGATATCGTCAATGCTTATTGGTCTTGATGCTGATAAAAGCAATGCTTCAAGAATTTCACTTAGATTCCTCTCCATTAATGTACCTCTTCAATTCCTTTAATGTGTATAGGACCAAACTCCTCTGATTGCACAATCTCAATTAATGAGTCTTTCAGAAGTTCTAAAATTGCCAAGAATGTTACCACAACGCCTATCTTGCCCTCTTTAGGATTGAACAAAGAAGTGAATTCTATGAAAGATTCAGTTCTCATTCTTTCTAATATTTGAGTCATTCTTTCTCTAGTTGAGAGTTCTTCGAAATTTATTAAATGAGCTTGAGATTGTTCAACTCTTCTTAGAACTTCAGCAAGTGCAATCGTTAAATCTTCGAGAGGTACATCTATGAGAGGAGCTTTGGTAGCAAATTCTGGAAGTTTTGCATTAGCAGCAAAAATTTCTCTGTCTATTCTAGGAATTTTATCTATCCGTTCTGCGGCCTCTTTGTACCTTTGATACTCTTGAAGTCGTTTAATTAATTCAGCTCTTGGATCCTCTTCTTCGGTTTGCTCTATAGGCCTTGGCAGTAACATTCTAGATTTTAATTCGGCTAAATAAGCAGCCATTACTAAGTAATCTCCTGCCAATTCAACCTGCATCGCATCCATTAATTCTATGTAAGATGTATATTGTTCAGTTATCTTAGCTACGTTTATATCTAAAATATCCAAGTTCTGTTTCTTTATGAGGTATAAAAGAAAATCTAGAGGGCCGGCAAAACTGTCTAATAGAATCTCTAGTGCATTGGGGGGGACGTATAAATCTTCAGGGAGGCTAGTTTCTTTGCCTTTTACAGTCGCTAAGAAGAGCTCCTCTTGACGAGGATGACGTTGTTTTTCCTCTTTTTTTCGAGGATTTAAGGTCTTTGTATCAACCATTTTTTACCACTACCAGTGTATTGGTTCTATATTATAGCCACTTATATGCATTTGAGGAAATGAGCTCTATTTAAGAAACTTATTAGTAATAGGATATCTTCTGTCCTTACCAAAACCTCTTGAAGTTATCTTTACTCCTAGTGGAGCCTGTCGTCTTTTATATTCACTAAAATCAATTAATCTTATTACTCTATTTAAAATACTACTTTCAATTCCTGACTCTTCGATCTCTTTTTTACTTTTATCTTGTTCAACGTAAAGCTCTATTATTTTATCCAAAGTGTCGTAATCTGGAAGACTATCACTATCTTGTTGATCTGGTGCAAGTTCGGCACTCGGGGGTCTGTCAATAATTCTTTCAGGTATAACCTTAGAAATTGTATTTCTATATCTCGCAAGCTCATAAACTAAAGTTTTAGGCACATCTTTCAAAACCCCAAAACCTCCAGCAGTGTCACCATAGAGAGTAGAATATCCAACAGCTGTTTCGCTTTTGTTGCCTGTAGTTAGAACTATTTCGCCGGATTTATTTGATAAGGCCATCAAGATGACTCCCCTACACCTTGATTGAAGATTCTCTTCAGTAATGTCGGGTTCAAGTCCTTTGAATTCGCATTCAAGGCTATTTTGAAAAGAATCATATATTTCACCTATAGGAATAATAGAATGTTTTATACCTAAGTTTTCTGCTAGCTTGTCAGCATCTTCAACACTCATGTCGGAAGTAAACTTGAAGGGCATCATAAAGCTTCTTACATTTTCAGATCCAATTGCATCTGCTGCTATGACGGCAGTTAAAGCTGAATCTATGCCTCCAGAAGAGCCTATCAATACTCCGGGAAATTTATTTTTATTTATGTAGTCCTTAGCCCCTAAAACCAAAGCTCTATAAACCTCTTCAAGCTCTGAATCCTCAGGTATAACTTCGTTTTTATCACTCAATATATTCCCATCATGTTGGGATAAAAAACTTACTACTGCTTGATCTTCTTCAAATTTAGCAAGTTGCAACACTTGCTTGCCTTCACTATCCATAACCATCGAAGTACCATCGAAAACCAATTCGTCCTGTCCTCCTACTTGATTTGCATAAACAATAGGCATTGAGAATTTGGATGCATGCCCTGAAATTAAATTCTTTCTTTCTTGTATTTTATTTAGGTGAAATGGAGAAGCATTGATATTTAAGACTAAATCAGCCCCTTTATCATGCAATTGCGTTATTACCTTTTGATGCCATATATCTTCACAAACAGAAAGGCCCACTCTGAAACCATTTACCTCAAAGATTCCTGGACTATTACCTGGTTGAAAATATCTTTTTTCATCAAAAACCTCGTAATTCGGTAATTCTTGTTTTTTATATTCGGTGATTATTGAATTGTTTCTGAGTACTCCCGCACAATTAAAAATTGAATCTTCCTCTTTCTTTGGATAACCAATTACAACGAAATTTTCAGGTCTAAATTTGCTAAGTTCATGAACTGCTTCATAAGCTTGATCTAGTAAATCCTCTCTTAGAATAAGATCTTCAGGGGGATAACCGGTTATAAACATCTCCGTTAGCAAGAATATATCTGGCGAGGATTCTTTAGAAAGCTTAGAAATGGCATTTTTTGCTAGTTCCAAGTTTCCAGCTATATCCCCGACTATGGGATTTTCTTGGATAATGCCTACGCAAATTTTCTTGGATGCCATTTTTTCTAAATTTTTAGATAAATTTTAAATTAATTTAAAGAAGATAAAGTACTTAATTGATCTATATCTTAACACTTTCGTGCTTTATTCTGACGACAATATATGTAGAATGCACCTCCGGTAAAATTTTAAACATGCATAAGACAAGTGATTTAAGAATCTCAGGAAGGCAGGAAGTAATTTCTGCAAGCTCCTTATTGGACAAACAACCGATATCAGATATCTCCTCCCAAACAGTTTTTAATTCAAGAAAAGAGTTTTCTGAAATACTTAGTAAAAAGGATCAAAGATTAGCAGTCGTTGTTGGACCTTGTTCTATCCATGATACTGAGTCGGCTTTAGAATATGCAAACCTTTTGCTCGAGCAAAAGAAAGCTCTAGAAAAAGAACTTCTGATTGTCATGAGAGTTTATTTTGAAAAACCAAGAACAACAGTTGGCTGGAAAGGCCTTATCAATGATCCAGATTTGAATAATTCTTTTGATATTGATAAAGGTTTATCAGTATCAAGACAACTCTTAAGAGATATAAATGATCTAGGTATGCCTGCTGGAACAGAATTTTTAGATGTTATAACACCCCAATACATAGCTGATTTAATATCCTGGGGAGCAATTGGAGCTAGAACTACAGAAAGTCAAATCCATAGGGAACTTGCATCCGGTTCTTCCTGTCCTATTGGCTTTAAAAACGCAACAAACGGAGGCATTCAAGTAGCTGCTGATGCAATAGGATCTGCCCTCCATCCTCACAAATTTCTGTCCGTCACAAAAGAAGGTAAAGCTGCAATATTTTCTTCTTCTGGTAACAAAGACTGTCACGTTATTCTGCGGGGCGGAAAAGACCCTAATTATGAAAAAGAGTTTATAGATCAAACTTCTGAGATTCTAAAATCAAATTCTCTTGAAGATTCAATCATGGTCGATATGAGTCATGGAAATAGTAGTAAACAGCACAAAAAACAGATTGAAGTATGCGATAACATTGCCTCTCAGATTAAGTCAGGTGAGACGAGAATTACTGGAGTCATGATAGAAAGTAATATTGAGGAAGGTAATCAAAAGGCCGATGATCTAGATAACCTCACATATGGGAAAAGTATTACTGATGCATGTATCAACTGGCAAGATACTAAAGATTGTCTTCACAAATTAGCTGATTCTGTAAGAATTAGAAATAACTAACCTATTGTCCTTGTTAAGATCTAGATGATAAATTAATCTAGTGATTCGTAATTCATGACTTCAAAGATAACTTTCTCTAAAGAAATTGCCAACACAATAGGCTTGGATGAAGCAGTTTTACTCGAGCATTTAAGACAGGAAGAGAACCTTCATGATCGAGTTTCGATGAAACAAATTTGTTCAGATATTTCATTTTGGTCAAATGAAAGAATTCTGGAAGTCCTTACTCAACTCATTAAAACAGGTCTTATCAACGAGACAATCGTTGATGGAACACCTCATTTTTCATCAAAAAAACATGATAAAAAAACTCCTACTAGCAATAGAGATAAATGGGTGCCTGATAAAGATGTCATAGATCAAATTAACGAGTATGGCATTCCAGAAGATTTTGCAAATCTCCAGATTGATGATTTCAAGAAACTTAATCAGGAGCGCAATGAGAAGGATATAAACTGGGGAGTCAAATTTCTAAGATTTGTTATCAAAAAGTGGCGTCATAAGGAAGTCGAAGATAACAAAAAGATGAAAACTAAGCCCATCGATAAAAATTGGGTTCCGGATATGGATGCTAAGGAAATACTAATAAATTCAGGGATAAATGAAGATTTCATTGATAAGGAAGTTCCTGAATTTGTACTCTATTGGACAGAACGTAAGGAAGAATCTGACATTTGGAATAGCAAATTTATTGCACATATACGAAGGCAATGGGGAAGATTTAAAGATATTAAAGAAAATGATAATTCACCATCAGTCATGACTTCAGATTGGAACCCTAATTCAGATTTCTTTGATATTCTTGAAATGACAGATATACCTAAAGAATTTGCAGAAAATGCAAAGCTAGAGTTCGTAATGTACTGGAAAGAATCAGGACAATCTCTAAACTCTTGGAATAGTAAATTTCTTCAGCACGTTAAATATCAGTGGGAAAGAGCAAATAAAGGTCAAACACCTCAATTATCCAAACAAATCGATAAAAGAATCGAATCTAGTTGGGAGATACAAGATAGCAGCTCAGCAAAACCTTCAAAAAAGTTAGATGCTGAAACACTTCAAGAAAACTTTAAAAAACTCAAAGAAAAGCACCAAATCTAGTTTTACATAAGGTATTTTAGTGTTATAGTCATGTATAACACCTATAGAACTTATGAAAATCAAACAAACTTACAAGACCGCTACAATCCTTGCATCCTTTTTAGTTATATGGATGGTATCTGGTAGCTTAGTACAAGAAGAGACTTTTGAAAAAAAGGACTCTTCTCTAGATACCTTATCTTCTGTGACTATTCTTAATAGTAAAGCTACGAGTAAGTCTCAAATACTCAAATCAAGTGGATTTACTGAAGCTGATAAATTTGTACAAGTCAGAGCCGAAGTGAGCGGCAGAGTAATAGCTCGACCTGCACAACAAGGCGACTTTGTAAATGAAGGAGACCTAATCTGCCAACTTTATATTGCAGGTAGAGAAGCTTATCCTAAAATAGTCGCACCCTTTTCAGGGTACCTTGAAAGTTTAAGAGTAGACGAGGGTGATTTTTTAAACACTGGAGCCGTTTGTGCTTCATTGATTGATCCTGATCCAATGTTACTAGTTGCTGACATAGCAGAAAAAGATATTGCACAGATTCAATTAGGTTCAGAAGCAACAGCCAAATTAATTTCTGGTAGATTTATTAAGGGTCAAGTCACTTTTATAGCTTCGTCAGCAGATAAAAATACGAGAACATTCAGAGTCGAAATTAGTGTCGAAAACAATGATAGGAGCATCAGAGATGGTGTATCAGCTGAGATCTATATAAAAGGAAAAGAAGAACCTGCTCATAAAATATCACCGGCCATATTATCTCTAAATGACCAAGGAAAACTCGGAGTAAGGACTGTTACCTCTGAGAATAGAGTTGAATTTAAAGAAATTAAGATACTTGAAGATACAAACACAGGTATGTGGATATCTGGTTTAGGTGAAGAGGCTAGGATCATTACTTTAGGTCAAGAATATGTCTTTCAAGGACAAACCGTAAACGTTAAGGAATCATTTTCTCCTGATGTATGAAGAGTTTTATTACAGGAGCCATAAAAAAAAGCAGAACTTCACTTAGTATCCTAGTTCTTCTGGGACTTTCTGGGTTATTTGCTCTCAGTGCACTTCCTAAAGCAACAGAACCTCAAGTAAATTTTCCAGGTGCTTATATAGGTGTTGGTTTTGAAGGTGTATCTCCTGAAGACTCTGAAAGATTGCTTGCGAAGCCCTTAGAGGATGCATTAAGGACAATCTCTGGAGTTGTAGACATAAGGTCAACTTCAGCAACTGGCTATGCAGCTGTTGTTGTAGAGTTTGATCAAGATGTTGACATTGATGAGGCTCTTTATGATGTTCGAGTTAAAGTTGACGAAGCTAGAGCTGAATTACCGCTTGATGCCAGGGAACCTACCATAAGAGAATTCACCTCAACAGATAATCCTGTTCTAACAGTGAGTGTCGCAAGTTCAGTTCTCCCTCAAAGAGTGCTTGTAAACCTAACTCAAGAATTACAAGATTTAATCGAAACACACCCTAATGTCCTCGAAGCTGAATTAAACGGAGTGCCGGAAGATTTAATAGAAGCAATAGTCGATAAAAGTAAACTTGAATCTTATGGGATATCAATGAATCAACTTTACCAAGCCGTTTCAAATAATAATCGTGTTATACCAGCAGGCTTCCAAGATACTGGAGCAGGTAGATTTGCAGTTAACGTTCCTAGTGTATTCTCCAGTTTAGAAGATATAGAAACATTACCAATCAAAGTATCAGGGAATTCAGTAGTCACTTTGAAGGATGTCGCTGATGTAAGCCTAACCTTTAAGGATAGAGGTGGCTACTCTAGGATTAATGGTCAACAGTCTCTTTCGATTGATATCAAGAAAAGAATTGGAACAAATATCATCGATACTGTTACCGATATAAGGAAAATGGTTGAAGAGAAAATAGAAACTTTTCCTGATGGAGTAGATGTAAATTTTGTTCGAGATGATTCAGAATTTGCACTCCAAATGATCTCTGAATTACAAGGTAATGTTTTGACTTCAATTGCACTAGTGATGATTGTTGTATTGGCAGCTCTCGGTTTCAGAACTTCAATGCTCGTTGGCATGGCTATACCTTTTTCTTACTTATTTGCACTTCTAGTTCTTCTTATTCTAGATAAAGAATTTAATTTTATGGTTATGTTCGGCATGTTGATTTCCATGGGTATGACTATTGATGGCTCTATAGTGGTAACCGAATATGCTGATAGAAAGTTGGCCGAAGGAATGAATAGAGTTGAAGCCTATACTGCTGCGGCTACTAGAATGTTTTGGCCTGTTCTTTCATCCACAACTACCACTTTAATTGCATTCACTCCACTAATGTTCATGCCAGGATTTGGAGCATTCATAAGGGACATGCCTATTACAGTCTTTTGTGTTCTGGTGGGCTCATTACTGTATTCATTGGTTTTTGCTCCTATACTTGGAGCTATGTTCGGAGGCTTGGCCAAACAATCTGACGAAGAAATAAATAATACAAGGCTTCTAGAGTCATCTGATCCACTTAGCTTATCAGGAGCGTCAGGTGTGTACGCTAGAAAAATTAATAAATACTTAGATACGCCGGGCCAGACAATTTCTATAATCCTCGGGGCAATAATTCTGTGCATAGGACTTTGGTCACATCATGGCAAAGGGATAGTTTATTTTCCGCAGGTCGCGCCTCAATTTGCCGAAGTAGATATTCTAGCAAGAGGGAATTTAGCTGTTGATGAAATCAGAGATATCGCTGTTGAAGCAGAACAAAAAATAATTGATGTTAAAGAAATTGAGAGGTTATCTGTATGGTCTAATTCAGGCGGAAGCAGAGGCTTAGGTCGCGGTTCTAGATCTCCAGACAGAGTTGGTGGTATGTTCATAGACTTTTATGGAGAAGATGAAGCTGTATCGGATTTAAATGGATTTGAAATTATGGAACTTCTGCGTTCAAGATTCGATGATACTTCCGGTTATATAGTTCAAGTAGAGGAAGAAAAGGGAGGTCCACCTATTGGTAAACCTCTTCAAATAAATGTCAGCGGAGAGAGCGAAGAAGCATTAGTTGCAGCAATCCGAAAAATTAGAGCTTTCCTTCAAGGTATGGGCAGCTTTAAAGATATAGAAGATACATCAGTTACTAGAGGAATAGAGTGGGAATTAGAGATAAACAGAACGAAAGCTGCTCAATATGGTGCTGGACTGAGTGATGTAGGTGCTTCAGTACAAATGGTAACAAATGGCATCAAGGTAGGAGAATATAGACCCCTAAACTTAGATAGAGAGGTCGATATAAGAGTTAGATTTCCAAAATCTGAAAGAAACATTGATCAACTTCAGAACCTAAATGTACAAACTATGAAAGGTTTGGTTCCAGTGAGTAGTTTTGTGGAGACAAATATACAACCAGCTACAAAAAGTATTAGCAGAAAAGGTGGAAAAAGGGTTCATAGCATCTCCGCCAATACCGTTGAGGGGGCCGTTGCTTCTGTACAAATCAAGAAAGTAAAAGATTGGCTAGAGACAGAAGATTTAGGGCGCGGGGTTACTGTTGGTTTTGATGGCTTCGATAAATATAACAAAGAAGCTGCAGATTTCCTTGTTCTAGGCTTCATAACGATGCTTTTTGTCATGTTGATAGTTTTAGTTGCCCAATTTAATAGTTTCTATCAAGCTAATATAGTTTTGTCTGCCATCCTCTTGTCCTTTGGGGGTGTATTCATTTCACTCTTAATCCTTGATAGATCATTCAGCACTTTGCAGACTGGAATCAGCTGTGTTGCTCTAGCAGGTATAGTGGTAAATAATAATATTGTTTTAATCGATACTTTCAATTTACTCAAAAGAAATAACCCTGGTTCGACTACAAAGTCTTTAGCTCTAAGAAGTGCAATTTTGAGATTGAGACCAGTATTTTTAACTTCATTTACAACGATTGCTGGTCTACTGCCAATTGCATTGGGTTACAGTATAGATCTAATTGACAGAACGATTAAATCAGGTTCTTACATAACAAGTTTTTGGGAACAAATGGCCGCATCTCTTGTGGTTGGATTGACTGTAGCAACTATATTAACCCTTGTAGTTACTCCCTGTGCCCTTGCCTTTTCTGATTCTATAAGAGCATTTCCATCAAGGATGATAGGGCTAATCACAAAACCATTCTTGATCCTAAATTCCGCAAAAAGATTAACGAAATAACTAACAAACAACCTTACTTTTTCTAGATCTGGGTTATCATGTCGCCTTAAATGGACTTACTCTAGGTCATTCTTGAAATAAGGAATATTAATGACTAAAAAATTAACACTTATAACTTTTGTTTTATCACTATGTTCAGGAATTGTGTTTTCTGAAGACATTCAGGAGATAGTCATTCTAGAAAAGAAGCTATCAAGCCTAAATGGCTGGTCAAATAATCAATCCATCACTTCAATAAGTGAAAAAGAACTTGATGATCTAGATGCACAGCATCCTAAACAGATTTTTAGAAGGTCTCCTGGACTCTGGATAAGTAGAGGGTCAGGTCAAGAACATTTGACTGCTATACGATCTCCAGTGTTATCTGGACCGGGGGCTTGTGGCTCTTTCCTTGTATTAGAGGATGGTCTTCCAGTAAGGCCAACTGGATTTTGTAATGTTAATGGATTATTTGAAACATTTTTTGAAATGGCTTCAGGTTTAGAGACTATCACTGGACCAGCTAGCGCAAGATATGGTGCCAATGCAATGCATGGTGTTATAAATATACTCTCGAAACCTATAACTTCAGAAAATAAGCTCTATACAAACATCGGGCCAAATAATTACAAAAACTTTAAGATCAGAACAAGTAATCAAGAAAATTGGAGCTTTGATGGTCACTTTGTCAATAATGATGGCTTTAGGGATAAATCAGGGTACGATCAACAAAAAATTAAAATCCAATCTATTTTTTCACTCTCTTCATGGGATGCAGCTTTAAAAGCTACACTCACAAATCTAAATCAAGAAACTGCTGGATATGTAAATGGTTTAGATTCTTATAAAAATGAAGAGTTTAGCAGGAGAAATTTTAATCCTGATGCATATCGAGATGCCAATTCACAAAGAGTATCTTTAAGATTAACAAAAGAAGACAAAAATACTGTTAATTCAATTACCTCGTACATACGAAGTAATGATATGAAGTTTTTTCAACACTTCCTTCCTGGAACTCCTCTTGAGGAGAATAACCATAAAAGTCTCGGGATAAATCTACAAAGAATTTCAGAGTACAACTCTTTTACTTTTGTACAAGGCTTACAGCTAGATTTTGCTAAGGTCGAACTGACAGAAACGCAAAAAGGTGCTTTAACTACCAGCTCTGCTTTTAACAATGCCACAAGACCACAAGGCAAGCATTATGACTATGAAGTGGATTCAACTGTTATTGCAGTATTTGCAGGGATAGAAGACTACATTCTAAATAAAAATCTTTACCTATTTGCTGATACTAGAGCTGAATTTATTGAGTATGACTACTCAAATAATATGATCAGTGGAAATACCAGAGAAGATGGAACTAAATGTGGATTTGGAGGTTGTTATTACAATAGACCCTCAGATAGAACAGATGACTTCAATGAGATAAGTGCCAGGATTGGCATCGTAACAAACTACGAATCTGTCAATTATTTTGCCCAAATTAGTTTAGGGTTCAGACCTCCACAAATTAATGAAGCGTACAGATTACAAAAAAAGCAGAATGTTACTGATCTCGACTCGGAAACTTTAACTATGTTGGAAGTAGGCAGTAGATATGATTGGCAATCGTTGAGTGGATCTCTAAGCCTCTATCAAAGTAAAAAGAAAAACTCTATCTTCAGAGATTCGGAGAATTTTATCGTAGATAATGGAAAAACTGATCATAAAGGTATTGAATTAAGTCTAGATTGGCTTATCAGTTTAAATAATACTATCAGTACAAATATTACCTATGGAGATCATAAATATGACTTTGAAACCGATACTTCAATGAGAGAGAAAATAAGAGTCGGTAATGAAATTGATACAGCTCCTAAAATGATGGCTAACTTAATCTTAAATTCAAGTTTAAACGAAGATACTTCACTTGCTTTTGAAATTGAGCATATGAGTTCTTACTATACTGATGCAGCAAATCTTCACGAATATGAGGGGCACACCTTGTACCATGCTAGATTTACGAGAAAAATGAGTGATACTTTCAAAACTTACATTAGAGTAGATAACATATTTGATAAAGCTTATGCTGAGAGAGCTGACTTTAATGCTTTTGGAGGAGATAGATACTTTCCAGGTTTACCAAGAGAATTCTATATTGGTTTAGAATATACATTTTAAAGAGCCGCAATGAATAAGAAAGTAGATATAAATTTTGAAAAAGCTCTCGAAGAGCTTGAATCTATAGTCGAAGATTTAGAATCTGGAGACTTAAGTTTAGAGAATTCTCTCAAGTCATTTGAGAAAGGAATAAAACTGGCTAGGCAATGTCAGGAGAAACTATCGCAAGCTGAGTTACAAGTGCAAAAGTTGATTGAAGAAGATGGAGAACTGAAAACTACTCCATTAAAAGATGTCTGAATTTGAGAAGCTCTTAACTTCTTATCAAAATAGAATCAATTCCAAGTTAGAAAGTCTATTGCCTTTTGATGATTCATTGCTATCAGAAGCAATACGCTATTCTGTTTTAGGTGGTGGAAAAAGACTTAGACCCATATTAGTGTACTTGATCGGTGAGTTGGGAAATGCTGAAAATGATTCACTAGATATATTAGCTGGATCGGTTGAAATAATTCATTGTTACTCACTAATTCATGATGATTTGCCATCTATGGATGATGATGATCTGAGAAGAGGAAAGCCAACTACCCACAAAAAATATGACGAAGCTACTGCAATACTTGCAGGAGATGCTTTACAGCCTTTCGCTTTCGAATTAGTGACAACAATAAATATTTCGGATAAAAATAAATTAAGCATAATTAAAAGCTTGGCACAGGCTTGTGGCTATCAAGGCATGGTAGGTGGTCAGATAAAAGATATTCATTCACATGATATTAAAGATGTTAAATCCTTAGACATGATGCATTCGCAAAAGA
>ERZ802819.779-NODE-779-length-20766-cov-13.0938_pt1 | contig 20766 bp, 16 predicted proteins | sample MGYA00345647_ERZ802819 | MGnify/ENA primary metagenome ERZ802819 (study PRJEB30503, sample SAMEA104212355) | marine metagenome | biome: Westerlies Biome; feature: [SRF] surface water layer (ENVO:00010504) within the epipelagic zone...; material: water...
ATGGCATCGAAGTCTTCGCGCAATCTTTGTGCGTGCTTGGCAAGGCGCTCAGGCTGCACCTTATGCTTGCGCGCGAGTTCGTATAAGTGCTCTAGACGCGTTTCGGTGTCTGCGAGGGTTTGTGGATCGACGATGACCTGATCGGCATAGTGGCGCAGATCCCGGCTCGCGTCGTCGATTAGGGCCAGCGCCGAATTCAGGGTTTCAACACCGGCATCCAATGCCGAGTGACTGTCATCAATGCCCTCAAGCACCTTGGTTGCTTGCCGCAGGTCGTCCAGGTTCTCCATGCTGGTCTGCACTTGGCTAAGCTCAGCGAGAATGCTCTGCGCTTGAGCAAGGCGTTTGTGCTCGGTTTCCAGTGTGGCAAGTTCGCCGTCAGCAATGCCGATGGCATCAAACTCCTCGAGCTGGTAATTCAGCAAGTTCTTGCGGTCTTCTTGCTCTGCGATGGCGCGCTGCAGTCGCTCGATTTCTCGCGCGCTACTTTGCCAATCACGCCAGAGCGTGCCGACCTTCTCGGCCAGCGGTTTGGCCTGTGCATATTCGTCCAGCATGTTGCGCTGCACATGACGGTCGCTGAGGCGTTGGTGTTGATCTTGGTCTTGGATGTCGACCAAATACTCCGTGGCTTCTTTGAGGTAGTTCACCGTCACCGGCACGTCGTTGATAAAGGCTCGCGAACGACCCTCGGCGCTGATCACGCGACGTACCAAGCAGCAGTCGTCGTCGACTTCGATCAACTCGTCAGCCAACAGTTTTTGGTGTAACGCCGAGTCCTTGCGCAGCCCAAATTCTGCGCTTACGTCAGCTTTTGCGGCACCCGGCCGGACGCTGTCGGTGCGTGCTCTTTCGCCCATCAGTAGGCCTAAGGCGCCGAGCAATATCGATTTGCCTGCGCCGGACTCGCCGGTAATACCGGTCAATCCTGGTGCAAAACTGATGTCGAGATGATCGACCAAGACATAGTTTCGGATAGTGAGTTGGTTGAGCATGCCAAGCGATGTTTGATGCGGGTGGCCGAAGAGATTACCACCGAATGACATGATCGCGCGCGGGTTGGTAGTCAGTAGTGATGTGTCGGCCAAGTGGTCAAAAAATCCGCGCTTGATGGGCGTCATACCTTGTATAAGATCGAGATAACGGCCTTGCGAAACAACGTTGCGCAGGCAGGTACCCCAGACGAGCAAAACTGCAATGTCCGATAGCAACTTCAGCAAAACCTTTGACGGCGAGGTCGATCCTCGAGCGCAACAGCTGTTGAAACTGTTGGTCGAGCACTACATTTCTGACGGCACTCCGGTGGCATCGAAAGCGCTGGCGATGCTGCCGCAGGTTGGCGTTTCTTCGGCGACCGTGCGCAATGTCATGGGCGATTTGGAGGCACTTGGCCTCGTGCGTTCGCCTCATACATCGGCAGGTAAAGTGCCCACCCACCTTGGGCTGCGGTTTTTCGTCGACACCCTACTTAGCGTCGAGCCATGGCAGCAGGCACAAATCGAGGAACTGCAAAGCGAACTGAATCCCAATATGTCGCCCAGCGAGTTACTGGCGACAGCGTCGGACATGCTCTCACAGTTCACGCAAATGACCTGCTTGATCACCACCCCCCGGAAAAACCAGGTTAGCCTTCGGCAATTGGAATTCCTGCGTTTAGACGAGCGCCGAATTTTGGTCATTTTGGTGCTGGATGATCGAGAGGTACAAAATCGGGTTATTCACGTCGAAGAACCGTTTTCAGATAACGAACTTGCCCAAGCAGCAGCGTTGATCAACCGAGAATTCGGCGGCAGACCCCTGATGGAGGTGCGTCACTTGGTCATCAGCAGCATGCGCGAAGACAAAGAACAGATGGACGTCCTGATGCAGCGTGCACTCGACGTTGCAGCTCAAGCTATGCCCGGGCAGGAGGGCGAGGGCCAAGAATTGCTGGTGAGTGGTGAGCGTCGTCTGCTGGACTTCACCGCAGATACCTCGGTGGTCAAGAGCTTGTTCGATGCGATTTCAAAAAAAGGCCGCGTATTGACGCTGCTCGACCAATGCCTCGAGAGCACCGGCGTACAGCTTTTCATTGGCAAAGAATCTGGCTATCGGCCCTTGGGCGAGATGTCGTTGGTGACGTCCTCCTACGAGGTTAATGGCGAGCTAGCGGGTGTGCTTGGCGTCATTGGTCCCACCCGCATGGATTATAAAGACGTCATCCCCGTGGTAGATGTAACCGCCAAAGTTCTCAGCGCAGCTATGCGCAACGGATCCTGAATTTCCTTACCTGAATTTGCTGCCCGAAACCTTGTTTTCTGGCGCGGCAGACATATATAGCCGCTGCAAGGGCGACTGAGGAGCAACCATGGCGAATAAACCGACCGATGAATCAACACCCGAAGATTTTGATTCGGATGCCATAGACGAAAGCATCGGCGAAGACCAAGCGCAAACAGACGCACAAAAAGGTACGCAGGAGGACGCGCACGAGGCCTCGATGGAGCAGCCTCAAGAGGCGCCAGACGATGCCGCGACCTCACAAGACGATGCCTCTGAAGAGCTCGCGAAGGTCAAAGATCAGCTACTGCGAACCGTGGCGGAAATGGAAAACGTCAGGCGGCGCGCGCAGCGTGACGTCGAAAACGCTCACAAGTTTGCTGTTGAAAAACTGCTGGGCGAATTGCTGCCCGTCGTCGATAGCCTAGAAAAAGCCGAAGAGGCAGCAAAAACCACCGATAACGCGGACAGCATGGCAGAAGGCATCAGCCTTTCACTTAAGTTATTCGTTAGCACGCTAGAGAAGTCTGGCATCGCCATCGTCGATCCCTTGGGCGAGCCTTTTGACCCTCAATTGCATGAAGCCATGGCGATGGTGCCCAACCCAGATGCGGAGCCGAATTCGGTCATGGATGTGATGCAGCGAGGTTATACGTTGAACGGTCGGTTGGTGCGGGCTGCCAAGGTAGTTGTGGTCAAGGGTGAGTAGCGATGTCTTCAACTTCTTGGGTCTTTTTCTTTTGTCCAAGGCCTTGAAGAACGACGGTTAGACCAAACATAGACCGCAGCAGCGATCACGACACAAACAGAAATTTTATCGAGGTGGGGCAGACAAGCGATGCCCCAAGGCGTGGCAAACCACGCACAGAAGCGGAGAAGAAAATGGGAAAGATCATCGGCATAGACTTGGGTACCACCAACTCATGTGTATCGGTTTTGGACGGCGGCGACGCGCGGGTCATTGAAAACTCGGAAGGCGATCGCACAACGCCATCAATCATTGCCTACACCGAAGGCGGTGAAATCTTGGTGGGCCAAAACGCGAAGCGTCAGGCAGTGACGAACCCAAACAACACCGTGTTTGCGGTCAAGCGTTTGATCGGTCGTAAGTTCAAAGACGATGTCGTCCAAAAAGACATCAAAATGGTGCCCTATAAAATCGCGGCGGCGGCTAACGGCGATGCTTGGATTGACGTCAATAATGAGCAGTTAGCGCCACCGCAGATCTCTGCTGAAATTCTTAAAAAGATGAAGAAGACCGCAGAAGAGTACCTAGGCGAAGACATCAGCGAAGCGGTTATTACCGTACCTGCCTACTTCAACGACTCCCAGCGCCAAGCGACTAAGGATGCGGGCAAAATCGCAGGTCTGGACGTCAAGCGCATCATCAACGAGCCCACGGCGGCAGCGCTGGCCTATGGTCTCGACAAAAATCGCGGCGATGCGAAAATCGCCGTTTATGACTTGGGCGGTGGCACCTTCGACGTCTCCATTATTGAGATTGCCGAAGTGGATGGCGAGCACCAGTTCGAGGTGCTATCGACCAATGGCGATACCTTCCTTGGCGGCGAAGACTTCGACTTAAAGATCATCGATTTTCTCGCGGACGAGTTCCAGAAAGAAAACGGTGTTGATCTGCACAACGACCCGCTGGCGCTGCAGCGGCTCAAGGAAGCGGCAGAGAAAGCCAAAATCGAGCTGTCTAACAGCCAGCAAACAGAGGTGAATCTGCCCTACATCACGGCGGATCAGACGGGTCCCAAGCACTTGGTCACCAAGCTAACTCGCTCCAAGCTTGAGTCGCTGGTCGGTGACTTGGTCAGCCGCACCATCGACCCCTGTCGCATTGCCCTCAAGGACGCAGACTTGAGCGTCGACGATATCGACGATGTGATCTTGGTGGGTGGTCAAACCCGTATGCCACTGGTGCAGGATCAGGTAAAGGGCTTCTTCAAAAAGGATGCCAAGCGCGATGTGAACCCCGATGAAGCGGTTGCCATGGGCGCTGCCATTCAGGCGGCCGTATTGGCGGGCGACGTCAAGGATGTACTGCTGCTAGACGTCAGTCCTCTGTCCTTGGGTATCGAGACCATGGGTCAGGTCATGAGCGTGCTGATTGAAAAGAACACGACGATTCCGACCAAGAAGACACAGGTGTTTTCAACCGCCGACGACAATCAGACGGCTGTGACCATTCACGTGCTGCAGGGTGAGCGTAAGCAGGCGGGTCAAAATAAATCGCTTGGGCGGTTCGATTTGTCAGACATTCCCCCGGCGCCCCGTGGTATGCCGCAGATTGAGGTGGCCTTCGACATTGATGCCAACGGTATTTTGAACGTCTCTGCCAAGGACAAGGCTACGGGTAAGGAACAGTCCATCGTCATCAAGGCCTCAAGCGGGCTCTCGGATGAAGAGATCGAGCAAATGATCCGCGATGCTGAGGCGCACTCCGAAGAGGACAAAAAATTCGAGGAAATGGTCACACTGCGCAACCAAGCTGACGGCTTGATACACGGTGCTCGCAAAGCCGTTGAAGATGCAGGGGACAAAGCCACCGACGAAGAAAAGTCGTCTATTGAAGCTGCCGCTGCAGAGTTAGAAGAAGCGCTGCAAGGCGAGGACAAGGACACGATTGAAGATAAAATCAAAGTCCTCTCCGAGGCGTCAGCTGGTCTTGCGCAAAAGATGTACGCTGAACAGGCGGAAGCGGCCGGCGATGCAGGTCAAGATGCGCCAGACGGCGACGCCGTTGACGCGGAGTTTGAAGAAGTAAAAGAAGACAAAGAACAAAAGCAGTAAGCGCTTTCGTTCGGACAATGTGTCCCAAAGCCACCCACGGGTGGCTTTTGTCGTTACGCAAAATCGTGGACAGCGTATGACGCAACGCCGATTGGAGTCGTCGGGCATGCGGTTAAAGGAAGAGCATGGCAAAGAGAGATTATTACGAAGTCTTGGGCGTTGACCGAAACGTCTCGGACGGCGACCTGAAAAAGGCCTACCGTCGCATCGCCATGAAGCTGCATCCTGACCGTAATCCCGGAGATACGGCTGCCGAAGAACAATTCAAAGAAGCCAACGAAGCCTACGAAGTGCTCAGCGATGGCGAGAAGCGCCAAGTCTACGATCAGTTTGGTCACGATGGCCTCGATCCAAACAGCGGCGCCGGCCGAGGTGCTGGCGGCTTCGGTGATATTTTTGGCGATGTCTTTGGTGACATATTCGGCGGTGGTCGCGGCGGCGGCCGCAGTGGCCCCGCGCGGGGCTCAGACTTACGCTACAACATGTCACTTTCCCTCGAGCAAGCGGTCAACGGCGACTCGGTCGAAATTCGCATACCGGTTTTAGCCGGGTGTGACGACTGTGATGGTTCTGGTGCCAAACCCGGCACCTCCGCCAGTACCTGCCCAGACTGTAATGGCGCAGGCCAAGTGCGCGTATCCCAAGGCTTCTTCTCGTTACAGCAAACCTGTCCGCGCTGTCGCGGTCGGGGCGAAATCATCGCCGATCCCTGTAATACCTGTGGTGGAGCCGGCCGTGTCGAAAAGCGTAAAACGCTGTCGGTCAAGGTGCCTGCCGGTGTCGACGTGGGCGATCGCATTCGTCTATCAGGCGAGGGTGAGGCAGGCCCTAATGGTGGGCCTGCTGGAGATCTGTATGTGCAAATCGATGTGCAAGCCCACCCCATTTTTCAGCGCGATGGGCGACACCTGCACTGCGAGGTGCCCATTTCTTTTGCTGACGCCGCCCTGGGTGGTGAACTCGACGTACCGACCTTGGATGGCCGAGTCAAACTCAAAGTCCCCGCTGAAACACAAACAGGCAAAGTCTTTCGTCTACGCGGCAAAGGTGTGACACAGGTTCGTGGCAGCGGCGTCGGTGACCTGTTGTGCCGCGTTATTGTAGAAACGCCGGTGAAGCTTACCGATGAGCAACGACAGCTGCTGCAAGATCTGAAAAAGTCCTTGGAGTCCAATAGCAAGCACTCGCCCAGAGGCAAAAGCTGGTTTGATGGTGTAAAAAGCTTCTTCGACGAACTCAAATCTTAGTTTGCCCGGAGTCACTCTGGGTGCACTGCAACCCACGATAAAACAACAGGCGTAGATATGATCCGAGTGGCAGTAGCCGGGGCAGCCGGGCGCATGGGCAAAACTCTGATAGAGGCCATTGGCGCGAGCGACAATCTGGTTGTGACCGCAGGGTTCGAGCATGCAGACCATCCGCGACTCGGGGAGGATCTGGGAGTGATCTGCGGTCTAGGTCCACTGGGTGTAGCTCTTGACGGTGACCCTGCAACCCAGATCGCTGCTTTTGACGTGGTTATCGATTTCACCATACCAAGTGCCACCCTCACGCTTGCAGACCTTTGCGCAAAGCACGGCATCGCCATGGTCGTTGGCACCACGGGTTTTGATGAGGAGCAGCTGCAGGCACTTCAGGAGTACGCGCAGAAAACGGCGATATTTGTCTCACCCAATATGAGTGTTGGGGTGAACTTGTCCATGAAGCTCATCGAGCTTGCCGCAAAAGCCTTGGGTGATGACGTGGATGTGGAGGTCATCGAAGCGCACCACAAGCACAAAATCGATGCACCATCAGGCACCGCCGTCCGGATCGGCGAAGTGCTGGCCAAGGCGCTGAATCGAAGCATGGCAGACGATGCGGTCTATCACCGACAGGGCATCACCGGCGCGCGCGATGCAAAGACCATCGGCTTTTCGACCATTCGCGGAGGCGACATCGTCGGCGAGCACACGGTGTTGTTCGCCGGTGAGGGAGAACGTCTGGAAATTACCCATCGAGCTCACAGCCGAAATAATTTCGCCCAAGGTGCGCTGCGTGCGGTTGCCTTGGTCGCCAGCGCGTCGCCGGGTTGGTATGACATGAACGACTTGCTTGGTCTTTAGAGACCGTCGCCCCTGTCGTGCTTGGGGGCAATGAATCCGCGCAGATTTTTACTGATTTTTGGTCCTGCTCTCCGTAGACTCACCGCCTAACCCGCTGATCAGTCGTCAGCACGCTTGTACACTAGCCAACGCCTTCGAGCGCATGGCAGGTGCCCCTTGGCCTGCGTCTAGGTCAGAGCAAGCAGAGAAGACGATTGATGGGTTAGGCGTGACAGAACATTGAGCTGCGGCGATGGTTTTGCACAGGTTACGGACCAGAAAAAGGGATTCTTGTTGAGACCTGCCCTATTAGTGCTCGAAGACGGAAGCGTATTCCACGGTCAATCCATTGGTGCGGCAGGCGAAGCCGTTGGTGAGGTGGTGTTCAACACCGCCATGACAGGGTATCAAGAGATCCTCACAGACCCTTCGTATTGTCGGCAAATCGTCACGCTGACCTATCCACAAATTGGTAACACCGGCGTGACGCCGGAAGACGAAGAATCGGATCAAATCTGGGCATCGGGCCTAATCATTCGTCAGGTGCCCCGTCGCGTCAGCAGCTGGCGGCAGCGCGGTTCGTTGCAAGACTACTTAGCCAATCAAAGCACTGTCGCTATCGCCGACGTCGACACTCGACGCCTGACTCGACTGCTGCGCGAAAAAGGCGCCCTAGCAGGCTGCATCTTGGCAGACGATACCGCGGCAACCGCCGAAGGGGAGCAGCATGCGCTTCAGGCAGCCCGAGCCTTTGCAGGCTTATCCGGCATGGACCTTGCCAAGGAGGTAACCGGAGAGCAGCGTCGTTGGACGCAAACCTGCTGGACACTAGAGGATGGCTATGGCGATCTGGCTGACGCCAAATTCAAAGTGGTTGCCTACGACTTTGGCGTGAAGCGGAACATTTTGCGTCTGCTGGCCAGCAAGGGCTGTGACTTGACCATCGTGCCAGCACAAACCTCTGCTGCTGAAGTGCTGGCGATGAACCCCGACGGTATCTTTTTGTCCAACGGACCCGGCGACCCAGAGCCCTGTGACTACGCCATAACGGCAATTCGCGAGTTTCTGCAGCAAGACATCCCACTGTTTGGCATCTGCTTGGGCCATCAGCTTCTGGCCCTTGCCAGTGGTGCGCAAACGGAAAAAATGACCCATGGACATCATGGGGCTAACCATCCGGTGCAAGACCTAGACAGCGGTGAGGTGGTCATCACTAGCCAGAATCACGGTTTTGCCGTGGGCGAGGCCAGCCTGCCGGCCCACCTGAAGTGTACGCACAAGTCACTATTTGACGGCACGGTGCAGGGTGTTCGTCATCTACAGCATCCAGCCTTTGGATTCCAAGGTCACCCCGAAGCAAGTCCCGGTCCGCAAGATTGCGAATACTTGTTCGACCATTTCATCAACTTAATGCTCGAGCGCCAGGAATAGATAGTTACATGCCCAAGCGTACTGACATTGAATCCATACTGATCCTTGGCGCAGGCCCCATCGTGATTGGTCAAGCCTGTGAGTTTGACTACTCCGGCGCCCAAGCCTGCAAAGCTTTAAAGGATGAGGGTTATCGGGTGGTGCTGGTGAACTCCAATCCCGCGACCATCATGACCGATCCATCCATGGCGGATGCAACCTATGTGGAGCCCGTCGAGTGGCGCACGGTTAGCCGAATCATAGAGCGCGAACGTCCCGATGCGCTGTTGCCAACCATGGGTGGCCAAACGGCGCTGAACTGCGCCCTTGATTTGGTTAGTGAGGGCGTGCTGGAGAAATTTGGCGTACAGATGATCGGCGCCAGCCAAGACGCCATCGATAAGGCCGAAGATCGTGAGCGCTTTGATAAAGCCATGAAGGCCATTGGCCTGCAGACGCCGCGCTCGGCGATTGCCCACAGCATGGAAGAGGCCCTGCAGGTACAGAGCCAACTAGGCTATCCCTGCGTTATCCGTCCTTCATTTACCCTCGGCGGTAGCGGTGGCGGAATTGCCTATAACAAAGAAGAATTTGAGGAGATTTGTCATCGTGGACTTGAGCTGTCGCCGACCAGCGAACTGCTCATAGATGAGTCCTTACTCGGCTGGAAAGAGTTCGAGATGGAGGTGGTGCGCGATAAAAAAGACAATTGCATCATCGTTTGCGCCATTGAAAATGTGGATCCCATGGGCGTGCATACGGGTGACAGTATTACCGTTGCGCCGGCACAAACCCTGACCGATAAGGAATACCAAATTCTGCGCAACGCCTCGATTGCCGTGCTGCGCGAAATTGGTGTCGAAACCGGCGGCTCCAATGTTCAGTTTGGCATCAATCCAGACGATGGCCGCGTGGTGGTGATTGAGATGAACCCGCGGGTGTCGCGATCTTCGGCTCTTGCCTCTAAGGCTACCGGTTTCCCGATTGCGAAAATCGCGGCGAAGTTGGCGGTGGGCTATACCCTCGATGAGCTGGAAAACGACATTACTGGCGGTGTGACGCCTGCCTCTTTCGAGCCCAGCATCGACTATGTGGTTACCAAAATCCCCCGCTTTACCTTTGAGAAATTCCCCCAAGCCAACGCCAGACTTACAACACAGATGAAATCTGTTGGCGAGGTCATGGCTATCGGCTGCACGTTCCAAGAGTCGCTGCAAAAGGCGCTCAGAGGCTTGGAAATTGGCATGGTGGGTTTCGACCCCGTGCTTGATACGAAGGATTCGGAGTGGCGCAGTGTGTTGAAGCGAGAACTGGCCGCGCCCAGCACCCTCAGGCTTTGGTACGTGGCCGATGCGTTTCGTGCGGGTTTTACGCTGGAAGATATATTCGACCTGACCAAGATCGATCCTTGGTTTTTGGCAGAAATCGAAGACCTTGTTGCTGAAGAAGCCGAACTGAGTGCTCAGGTCTGTACCGATCTTGATGAGCATCTGTGGCGACGGGCCAAGCGCAAGGGGTTCTCAGACGCCAGACTGGCTCAGTTGCTGGGCTGCCCAGAGGCTCAAGTTCGTGAGGCTCGCGAAGCGGTCAACGTCAAGCCCGTGTATCGGCGCGTGGATACATGCGCGGCGGAGTTTCCTGCCAACAGCGCCTATATGTATTCAACCTACGAAGAAGAATGCGAGGCAAACCCCTCAGATCGCCAGAAGATTATGGTGTTGGGCGGCGGACCAAACCGCATCGGTCAAGGAATCGAGTTTGACTACTGTTGCGTGCACGCGGCCCTAGCGATGCGTGAGGATGGTTATGAAACCATCATGGTGAACTGCAACCCAGAAACGGTATCTACTGACTACGACACATCAGATCGTTTGTATTTCGAGCCGGTAACACTGGAGGACGTGCTCGCCATCGTCGAAGTCGAAAAACCGACCGGCGTCATCGTCCAGTTCGGCGGTCAAACGCCACTGAAGCTGGCCGACGATCTAGCCCGTTTGGGTGTGCCGATTATCGGTACCAGCCCCGACGCCATTGACCGTGCCGAAGACCGTGAACGTTTTCAGCAGCTGGTCGAGAAACTCGCCCTGCGCCAGCCATCGAATCGAGTGGCATCGAATGCCGAGCAGGGTGTGCAGCGGGCGGCAGAAATAGGCTATCCGCTCATCGTTCGTCCCTCCTATGTGCTGGGCGGACGCGCCATGGAGCTGGTCTACAACGAGGACGAACTGCGTCAGTACATGCAAAGTGCTGTCGACGTGTCCAACGACTCACCGGTGTTGCTGGATCGGTTCTTGGATCAGGCAGTCGAAGTGGATGTGGATGCGGTTTCCGACGGCGAGCAGGTCGTCATTGGTGGCATCATGCAGCATATTGAGCAGGCTGGTGTGCACTCGGGCGATTCAGCTTGCTCGCTACCACCCTATAACTTGCCCATGGCCATTCAAGATCGTATTCGCGAGCAAGTGAAAGCACTGGCGCTGGAACTCAACGTGATTGGCCTGATGAATGTGCAGATGGCCGTGCAGGGCGAGGATGTTTTCGTGCTGGAAGTTAACCCACGTGCGTCGCGAACCGTGCCCTTCGTTTCAAAGTGCATTGGACATTCGCTGGCGAAAATTGCCGCGCGTTGTATGGCAGGTAAAACACTGGTTGAACTTGGCTTTACAGACGAGGTCATACCGCAATTTGTGCACGTCAAGGAATCGGTATTTCCGTTCAACAAGTTCATTGGTGTCGACCCCATTTTGGGTCCAGAAATGAAGTCAACTGGCGAGGTTATGGGTGTGGGTGAGACGTTTGGTGAAGCGTTTTCAAAGGCCTCCCTCGGGGCCGGTGAACGTCTACCCAAGCATGGGCGCGCCTTCCTAAGCGTCAAAGACTCAGACAAAAACGGTGCAATCGACGTAGCCCGCAGCTTGATCGATTTGGGGTTCAAGTTGGTTGCGACACGCGGCACGGCCCGCGAATTGCTCAAAGCAGGTTTGAAGTGTGAACAAATCGACAAGGTAAATGAGGGTCGGCCTGACGTATCAGATATGCTTAAAAACGAGCAAATTGATCTGATCATCAATACCACTGAGGGTCGTCAGTCTATTGCGGATTCTGCGGTGATACGGCGCTTGGCTCTGCTCAACAAGGTCTGCTACACGACCACACTGACCGGTGGCGAAGCGTTTTGCATCGCGATTCGACAAGGCATTGGAGAACAGGTCACCAGTCTTCAGCAACTGCACAGTGCGCTTGCGCACTAGGAGCCTGCTATGCCAAATCCAATGACCATCAAGGGTGCTGAGGATCTGCGACAAGAGCTAGCGCATCGTAAAGGTGCGCTACGCCAAGAAATTTCCGAATCAATCGCGGAAGCTCGTGCGCATGGTGATTTGAAAGAAAACGCGGAATACCATGCGGCGCGGGAGCAACAGAGCTTTAACGAGGGCCGCATTCAAGAAATTGAATCGCGCTTGGCTGACGCTCAGATTATCGATGTGAGCAAGATAGCGCCCACGGGCAAGGTGATCTTTGGTACGACCGTAACGTTGATCGCCTGTGATACCGAAGAGACCATTCGCTATCACATCGTTGGTGAGGACGAGGCCGATCTCAAGCAAAACAAGATCTCGGTGTTGTCGCCTATCGCGCGCGCGCTGATTGGCAAAATGGAAGACGATGTGGTCAATGTCGTGACCCCCGGTGGCGAGCGCGAGTTCGAGGTTTCAGCCGTAGAACACCTCAGCTAAGCATGCCAACACTCGGTATAAAACGCGGCATGAGACTCGGCACAAGACGAAATAGGCCGGGCTAGGGACGCGCTTTTTCAGACATCGGGTTAAAAATCAGGCTGGTCCAAATATCGAGCGATATTGGATAACTTAGGATTCGCCTTGGGGTTGTGGCGATAGAGCACCGCGACCTTGCCAATTTGCTGCAGAACCGTTGACGATGTGGCCTCGGCTAGCGCGGTTGCAACCGCTCCACGACTCGTGCGATCCGTGCTAAAAACTTTGACCTTTATCAGCTCATGATCGCTCAACGCACGTTCGGTCTCTTCGACGATACCTTCGGTAATCCCGCGCTCGCTCACGGCGACAACGGGATCTAAGTGGTGGGCGACGCCGCGAAGCGACTTCTTCAACTGAGCATTCAAAGTAGGTGACTGCATTGGGGTATCCTAACGGCAGCAGCAGGCAGACTGCCAGCAACCATTAACGGCAAAGCGGAACAGATTATGGCTAAGCGCAGTAAGTCCAGTGAGCGTTGGCTGCAGCGTCAGCGCAAAGACTACTTTGTGCGCCAAGCTCAGGAGGGCGGCCACATCTCAAGAGCGCACTACAAGCTTGAGCAAATTGACCAGCGCTACCGAATCATACGTCCCAGCCAGCGCGTGCTTGAATTGGGTGCAGCACCCGGCGGCTGGACCCACTATTTAGAGAACAAACTGCGCGGCGGACTGCTCATCGCCATCGACCCTTTACCAATTACTAGTGGGCAAGATACTCATGTTATCGAGGGGATGGCCGGCGAAGAGGCCGTCGATCAGGAGATTGCTGAGATATTAGACGGCGCACAACTCGACCTTGTTTTATCAGATATGGCCCCAAACATTTCCGGCATACGCACAGTAGATCAAGCGCGAGCAATGGATCTTGCGGATATTTGCCTCGACTATTGCCAGCGCTGGTTGCGACGCGGAGGCGCGCTGACCATCAAGTCCTTTCAGGGCGAAGGCTTGGATACATGGGTTGCAACCCTGCGGAAATCGTTCGCCAAGGTGAATGTGACGAAGCCAAAGGCCTCGCGCTCTGAATCCAGAGAGGTATTTGTTGTCGCTCAAGGCTTTGGTGATTAGATTTTGGACAGGTAACGGTGTGTAAGTGGGCTTGGACATTTCTTTGCGACGTGAAAATCTCGTGTACTCTGATGCGCAAGACCTGCACGAAGCAGACGATGGCAACCTGTTAAGGTCGGTAGAAGCAGATGGCCGTAGCGCAAACATGAACGCTGGGTCGCAACAGAAGTCAGAATTCACTGGGTGTTAGTACTAAGCTGCTTTCACCCCAATGATTAAAACGAGGAAACTCTGGTGCCGGATATGGGAAAAAATGTAGTTCTCTGGTTGGTGATTTTGGCCGTGCTGTTGACGGTCTTCAGCAACTTCAATGTCGATTCGCAGACTCCTCCGGTGAAGTACTCGGAGTTCTTGCGTTCGGTTGAGCAAGGCCAAGTGAATGAGGTGACGATTCAGGGCAATCGCATCTATGCCACCGATCGCACGGGCAGCCGCTACACGGTTACTGGTTTCAATAACGATCCAGGACTGGTCAGCGAGCTACGCGATCGAGGTATCGAGTTTCAGTTTTTAGAAGAGGAAGGTCAGAGCGTTTGGACTCAACTGCTGCTGGCGAGCTTCCCCATACTGATCATCTTGGCGGTCGCTATGTTCTTCATGCGACAAATGCAGGGCGGCAGTGGTGGCCGCGGCGGTCCAATGTCGTTTGGGCGAAGTAAGGCCAAGCTGCTCTCGGAAGATCAGATACAAACCACCTTCGCTGATGTAGCGGGTGTTGATGAGGCCAAGGAAGACGTTCAAGAGCTGGTGGAGTTTTTGCGGGATCCAGGCAAATTTCAGCGCTTGGGCGGGCATATTCCACGCGGCGTGTTGATGGTCGGTCAGCCCGGCACCGGTAAGACCCTGTTGGCGAAGGCGATAGCAGGCGAAGCCAAAGTCCCCTTCTTTTCGATCTCCGGCTCGGACTTTGTCGAAATGTTTGTCGGCGTTGGTGCGTCTCGCGTAAGAGACATGTTTGAGCAGGCTAAAAAACAGGCCCCATGCATTATTTTCATCGATGAAATTGACGCTGTGGGCCGTCACCGTGGAGCGGGTCTTGGCGGCGGTCATGATGAGCGTGAACAAACGCTCAACCAGTTGCTGGTGGAAATGGACGGATTCGAGGGTAATGACGGCATCATCGTTATTGCCGCGACGAACCGGCCAGATGTATTAGACCCTGCCTTGCTGCGACCAGGTCGGTTCGACCGGCAGGTGGTCGTTGGACTGCCTGACATTCGAGGTCGAGAGCAAATTACCAAGGTACACATGCGTAAAGTACCGGTGGCGGATGATGTGGACGCGAGCATCATTGCTCGCGGTACGCCCGGATTTTCGGGTGCTGATTTAGCGAATTTGGTTAACGAAGCGGCGCTATTTGCGGCCCGCGGCGGCAAGCGCTTGGTCAGCATGGAAGAGTTCGATAAGGCCAAGGACAAAATCATGATGGGCGCTGAGCGCAAATCCATGGTGATGTCGGAGAAAGAAAAGCGAAACACCGCGTATCATGAAGCTGGCCATGCGATTGTTGGTCGCCTGATGCCTGACCACGACCCTGTATACAAGGTCACCATCATTCCACGCGGGCGCGCATTAGGCGTGACCATGTTTTTGCCCGAAGAAGACCGCTACAGCATGAGCGCGCAAGGGATTCGCTCCCAGATCGCAAGCTTATTTGGCGGCCGCATCGCAGAAGAGATCACTCTTGGCACTGAGCATGTGACGACTGGCGCCTCAAACGATATTGAGCGCGCGACCAGTCTGGCACGCAGCATGGTGACAAAGTGGGGCTTGTCGGAAAAGCTGGGACCATTGATGTACGACGAAGACGATGGCGAAGTGTTCCTTGGCATGTCTGCAGGCGCTAAACCCAAGGCGCACTCACCGGAAACGGCTTATGCGATTGATCAGGAAGTACGCCAAATTGTCGATGACTGTTATGGCACGGCGAAGAACCTGCTAACGGAAAATATCGACAAGCTGCATACCATGGCAGACGCACTGATGGAGTTTGAAACGCTGTCTTCGGATCAGCTGGACGACATCATGGCAGGTGGCAAGCCACGGCACCCAACTGAACCGCCCTCTAAGCCTGGCGCTGGTACGACAGATGCAGAGCAAGGCTCACCAATTGGTGGCCCTGCAGAAGAGACCTGATCGGCATTTGATGCTGATCGAGTCTTGGAACCAGCCGTAGCAGCTCGAACCCTGCACTGCGGCGAGCGACTAATGTCGTTCGCCCAGCCGCAAATCATGGGTGTGCTGAACATCACGCCCGATTCCTTCTCTGACGGTGGTGAGCTTTTTCAAGCCGACACGGTCGTCCTCGACGCCGTGCGAGCGCAAGCGCTCGCGATGATCGAAAGCGGCGCGCAGGTGCTGGATATTGGCGGCGAAAGTAGCCGACCCGGTGCGCAAGCGGTGAATTCCACCGAAGAACAACGCCGCGTGCTTCCTGTCCTTGAAGCGCTGTCTGATCTCGATGTCATTTTGTCCGTAGACACCTATCACCCAGAGACCGTCCATGCCGCCATCGATTATGGCGCGGGTATGATTAACGACATCACCGGCGGACGAGATCCTGCTGTCGTTGCTGCTGTCGCCCGGAGCAACGTCGCCTACGCGCTGATGCACATGCAGGGTTCACCCCAGACGATGCAGCAGGCGCCAAGCTACAAAGATGTGGTTGTCGAGGTGTCGGCATATCTACGCGATCGGTTTGCAGTCTGTGTGGCTGCGGGCATCGAAGCGAACCGACTTTTGGTGGATCCTGGTTTCGGCTTTGGCAAAACCCTTGAACATAACCTTGCCCTGCTTCGAGAATTACCCAGTGCACGGGTCGAGGATTGTCCGATTTTGGTTGGACTGTCGCGCAAGACAATGATCGGCCGCATGACGGGTCAACCCGTAGCAGGCAGGTTATCCGGCAGCTTGGCGGTTCTACTGCTCGCGCTGCAAAACGGCGCGGACCTGGTGCGAGTGCACGATGTTGCTGAAAGCGCAGATGTGCTGAAGGTTTGGCATGCCTTCAGCGCTTGCGAATAGTCAAATAGGGCAAGGCTGCATTCCCACGCTGGCTTTATTCTGTTCCCTAAGTATCCTTGCTCGGTCTGGCGGTCTTGGCGTTATGCAAATCGCTCATGATGATCAAAATCAGCGGTTTGGGTGAGATACGATGCAAAAACACTTTGGTACCGATGGTATTCGAGGTCGGGTTGGCCAAGATAAAATTACCCCGGAATTTTGTCTGCGCCTGAGTTGGGCGATTGGCAAAGTATTTGGCCAACAAGATCGCCGACCACATATTGTTATCGGCAAGGACACGCGCATCTCCGGTTACATGCTGGAGTCTGTGCTGCAATCGGGCTTTGTCTCAGCCGGTGCGGACGTTAGTCTGCTGGGTCCCATACCAACGCCTGCCATAGCCTATCTCACCCGCACCGTCAGCGCCGATGTTGGGGTCGTGATCAGCGCTTCACACAATCCTTTTTACGATAACGGCATTAAGCTGTTCGATGGCGCGGGCAACAAACTAGGCGACGCGCTGGAGCAACAAATTGAGGCGATGCTTGAAGCGCCCATGGTTTGCCAAGATTCGGAGCATTTAGGCAAGGCGAAGAGAATTGCTGATGCGTCTGGCCGTTATGTCGAGTTTTGTAAGAACTCAGTGCCGAAAGGCTTCAGTTTGCGCGGCATGAAAATCGTCCTAGATTGTGCCCACGGAGCCACCTATCAAGTGGCGCCACAGGTGTTTACTGAGTTAGGCGCGGACGTGGTGGCCATAGCCGCAGATCCCGACGGTTTCAACATCAACAAAAACTGTGGGTCTACCCACCCAGAGCAACTGCAGCAACGCGTGATTGAAGAGGCTGCGGATATCGGTATTGCTTTCGACGGCGACGGTGACCGACTGGTGATGGTGGATGCTAAAGGCGAACTCCTCGATGGCGATCATCTACTCTATGTGATCACGCAAAATCGCCTAGGCAGAGATGTGATGAACGGCGGCGTTGTCGGCACCGTCATGTCGAACCTCGGATTAGAGCAGGCGTTAAAGGATCTTGCGGTGCCGTTTTTGCGGGCGCAGGTTGGTGACCGACATATCATGGAGGCGCTGCACCAGCGGCAGTGGACCCTAGGTGGTGAACCCTCAGGACATATCCTTACTCTTGACCTTTGCAGCACCGGCGATGCTATTGTCGCCGGCCTGCAAGTGCTGTTGGCGATGCAGGATGCAGACGTCAGTTTGCGTGATCTTGCTGCGGGATTGACCAAGGCGCCTCAGGTGTTGGTCAACGTCGTTGTGGATTCCCCCGCAGAGGTTAGCCGTCACCCGCAGATGCTCAAGATCACTGCTAATTACGAGCAAGGCCTGGGTGATCGTGGCCGTATTTTGGTGCGGCCATCCGGAACAGAGCCATTGCTGCGCATCATGGTCGAGGGTGAGGACGAGAGCGAAGTCACGCGTATTGCCGATGACTTGGCGGCACATGCCAAAAGCATTAAGGCCGCCTGACTATCCCGACATCTCAACTGCCTTGCACTCTCATTTTGACGGTGTCGGGTATCGCATACGAAACATAGGTAGTAAATGAATCCACCTTCGGGTCCGATTGCTCGCTTGCGTGGGGATTGGCCCTTTGCCGCTGGCAAAAGTCCAGTCTTCTATGGCTGGATCATGGCTGTGATCGCAACGCTGGGTATTTTGCTCAGCGTGCCAGGTCAAACCATGGGTATGGCGGTGTTTGCCGATGCCTTCATCGAGGTAACAGGACTCAGTCGGACGGAACTGTCTCTCGCCTACATGTTGGGCACCATCACAAGTGCTTTTTTTCTAACCCGGGCCGGTCGCTGGTTCGATGTCCACGGGGCAAGGATTGTATTGATCGCCGCGAGCCTGATGCTCGGCATGTCGATATTGTTTTTGTCCCTGGTTGATCGAGCGAGCGATTACCTAGCGACAGTGATCGGTATCCACGGCTCGATCATCGCGTTTTCGCTGATGGTCGTTGGCTACTTCGGCGTTCGCTTTAGCGGCCAAGGCGTGATGACCAGTGCCAGCCGCAACATGCTATTGCTCTGGTTTGAGCGGCGTCGCGGTCTCGTGTCTGGCGTCAGTGGTGTTTTCGTCTCCCTTGGCTTTTCCTTGGCGCCGTTGCTGTTGGCGATGCTGATTGACGACTGGCAGTGGCGCGCGGCCTTATGGTGGCTGGCCGTGATCGTCGGACCGGTATTCGCCCTCCTGTGTTTTTTATTGGTCCGGGACGGACCTGAGGTTTGCAGTTTGCAGGCAGATAACCAGCCTGCGACATCGCAAATAGGGCACCAGCAGACCCATAAAGACAGTCACACTCTGAAGCAGGTAAGGGGCAATATCGTATTCTGGCTATACTCCTTGGGGCTCTCCATTCACGCACTCTTCGGCACCGCGGTCACCTTTCATATTGTGGCGATCTTCGCTGAGGCGGGCAGATCCAGAGCGGAGGCCTTCGCCTACTTCATTCCACAGGCCCTGGTTTCCGTTGTCACAAACCTTGGCGCTAGCGCCCTTGCCGACTACGTGCGTCTTAAGCCGTTTTTGCTGGTGATGCTCTCGAGCTTTACGCTTGGCGCCGTTGGACTGATCTTTTTGCAGCATGAGTTGGGCTACTGGAGCCTAGTTGCTGGCTTTGGTGTGGGCGGCGGTCTCTGGGCGATGTTGGCCAACCTCGCCTTTATTCGTCACTACGGTCCGAAACATCTTGGCGAAATCAGCGGATTGAATGCAGCGTTGACAGTATTTGCTAGCGCCATCGGGCCACTGCTGTTTAGCGTGGCCTACGATGCTTCGGGTACGTTTACCGCCGGTCCCATGCAGTGCATCGTCGTATTGCTCGCGCTGCTTATCGTCACGGTATTCGTAAAACAGCCACTGGACTCGGTGCCAACGCGCTGACCTTGCGTTTTTTCTGACCAGTAGAGCTCTGCCGATATAGCACCGCTGATGAATACAGGCGCTCGCAACGTCGGTCATAGAAGCATTGGCAACAAATAGGTCACCGTATAACATTGCGCGCCCTGATGAACTGGGGTGCGAATGACACAACGCTTAGTCATTGCGAACTGGAAAATGAATGGCGACCTGGCCTTTGTAGAGGCGCTTGCATCGTCGCTACCATCGCTCGCCAACGTGCAAACCGTCATAGCGCCGCCAGCGGTTTATGCGTTGCGCTTGGCTGAGCTTGCTCAGGAGGTCTTTAAAGTGGGCCTGCAAGATGTTGGCCGTCACGAATCCGGAGCGCATACAGGTGAGGTGTCTGCTGCCATGGCGCGGGACCTTGGCGCGTCAGTAGTGCTTGTCGGGCACTCGGAGCGGCGCAGCGAGCATGCAGAAGACGATGCAGCAGTCGCCGCAAAGTGTGAGCAAATTACCGCTGCAGGGTTGATGCCGGTGATCTGCGTAGGCGAGACATTGGCTGAACGAGAATCGGGAAAAGCGATAGATCGGGTACGTGCACAGGTGATGGCGCAAAAGCAATGCTTGCGCAACGCCAAGGAAGTGGCGATTGCCTATGAACCTATCTGGGCCATTGGGACAGGCAAAAGTGCTACAGCGACAGAAGCAGTGCAGATGCATCAGGCCATTCGCGGCGCTCTCGAAGAGGTAGCGCCTCTCGCAGCGCCGGAAATACGAATTTTATACGGTGGCAGCGTTAACGCAGAGAATGCGCCAGAGTTATTTGCCTATTCCGATATACAAGGCGTACTCGTTGGTGGAGCATCACTGGACACGGAGCAATTTGCTGCCATCATACGGGCCGCCGCGAATTAGCCGAAACGTGCAAAGGGCGAGAGGGCTGCACAGCCCGAATAGACGAACGCCCATAGGCCTACGCCGATTCATTAACGCCGATACATGAAAGAGAAATGAAATGTCGACACTAGAAACGGTTTTACTGTCATTGCTGGTCATTGATGCACTAGCGCTTATTGCCCTGGTGCTGATCCAGCAAGGCAAGGGCGCAGATGTTGGAGCGGCATTTGGTAGTGGCTCATCAAATACAGTCTTCGGCAGCTCCGGGGGCGCAACGGCAATGACGCGAATCACGACCTGGTTATCTATCGGGTTTTTCGTCATCGCCTTTGGCCTAGCCTATACGGCCAAAGAGCGCTCTGAGCAGGCCAACCAGCTGGGCATCCCGCAGGTGGTAGATCAAGCGACAGACAGCAGTGACGACCAAGGCGATCTATCCTCTGGTACGGATCTGGGTGAACTGCCGCAAAACGAGGACATTCCAGAAATCTGACAGTAAACTGCACGACCTGTCGTTGAGTCGATGCGTGCAGCGACACAAATGCCGAAGTGGTGAAATTGGTAGACACGCTACCTTGAGGGGGTAGTGGGCTTAT